>OGJK01001057.1_pt1 | contig 26541 bp, 20 predicted proteins | sample 1571961 | NCBI WGS metagenome assembly OGJK01 (sample SAMEA2582120, study PRJEB24529) | metagenome | biome: Human gut stool | place: China | collected 2011 | reverse complement strand
AAAGACTTGAGTTGAAAAAATACAACCCGATTCTGAAGAGAGTAACAGTACACAAAGAAATTAAATAAAAAAGAAAGAGTATAACCCATGGCAAAGAAAACAGTAGCAAGTTTGCACGAAGGATCTAAAGAAGGTCGTGCTTATACTAAGGTTATCAAAATGGTTAAATCTCCGAAGACTGGAGCTTACATTTTTGATGAACAAATGGTTCCTAACGAAAAAGTACAAGACTTTTTTAAGAAATAAGCCGGTTGCATTAGATTGCAACCTGAAAAATCCTCTCACTGATATTCATTGAGGGGATTTTTTTTGCCAATTTTATTCGCTTCAATTTTTACTTTACGCCAGTTTTATTATATCTTTGTAGCATAATGTATTATACAAATAATTGTAATCATGGGATTTTTTAGTTTTTTCTCAAAGGAAAAGAAGGAAACTTTAGATAAAGGATTATCTAAAACCAAAGAAAGTGTATTCAGCAAGATTGCCCGTGCGGTAGCCGGCAAGTCGAAGGTGGATGATGAAGTGCTGGATAATCTGGAAGAGGTGCTTATCACATCGGATGTGGGAGTAGAGACTACTCTTAATATCATTAAACGTATTGAAAAACGTGCGGCAGAAGATAAATATGTAAATACACAAGAGCTAAACTCAATTCTGCGTGAAGAAATTGCAGCATTGTTGACTGAGAATAATTCGGATGATGTTGCTGATTTCGATGTTCCGGTAGAGAAAAAGCCTTATGTCATTATGGTAGTGGGTGTGAATGGAGTTGGTAAAACAACTACCATTGGTAAACTTGCTTATCAATTCAAGAAAGCTGGTAAATCTGTTTACTTGGGTGCGGCCGATACATTTCGTGCAGCAGCTGTAGAACAGCTTGTAATTTGGGGAGATAGAGTAGGTGTACCGGTGGTAAAACAAAAAATGGGTGCTGATCCCGCTTCGGTTGCATTTGATACATTAAGCTCGGCCGTTGCTAATGATGCGGATGTTGTGATTATAGATACAGCAGGACGCCTACACAATAAGGTCGGTTTGATGAATGAACTGACGAAGATTAAGAATGTAATGAAGAAGGTGGTACCTGATGCTCCGAATGAGGTGTTGCTGGTGCTTGATGGTTCAACCGGGCAGAATGCCTTTGAGCAGGCTAAACAATTCACGTTGGCTACAGAGGTGACTGCCATGGCTATAACAAAACTGGACGGAACGGCAAAGGGAGGCGTTGTTATCGGAATTTCAGATCAGTTTAAGATTCCGGTGAAATATATTGGATTGGGTGAAGGTATGGAAGACCTGCAGGTTTTCCGCAAGAAAGAATTTGTAGACTCCTTATTTGGAGAGAATGCATGAAAAGAAAAACTATAGATATCATAACATTAGGGTGCTCTAAGAATTTGGTGGATTCGGAGCAGTTGATGCGTCAGTTGGAAGAAGCCGGATATGATGTTACCCATGATTCGGAAAAACCGACAGGAGAAATAGCAGTTATTAATACCTGCGGTTTCATCGGTGATGCGAAAGAAGAATCAATTAATATGATTCTGGAATTTGCCCAGGAAAAAGAAGAAGGAAGTCTGGAAAAACTTTTTGTTATGGGCTGTCTTTCGGAACGCTATTTAAAAGAATTGGCGATTGAAATTCCTCAGGTTGATAAGTTTTATGGTAAATTCAACTGGAAAGAGTTGTTGCAGGACTTGGGAAAAGCCTATCATGACGAACTTCATATTGAACGTACGCTAACTACCCCTAAACATTATGCTTATCTGAAAATATCAGAGGGGTGTGACCGTAAATGTTCTTATTGCGCTATACCAATCATAACAGGACGTCATGTGTCTCGTCCCATGGAAGAGATCTTGGACGAAGTGAGATACTTGGTTTCCAATGGTGTGAAAGAGTTTCAGGTGATTGCCCAGGAGTTGACTTACTATGGAGTCGATTTATACAAGAAACAAATGCTCCCGGAATTGATTGAGCGTGTTTCTGAGATTCCGGGTGTGGAATGGATACGTTTACACTATGCATACCCGGCACATTTTCCTGAAGACTTGTTTAGAGTGATGCGTGAACGGGATAATGTATGCAAATACATGGATATAGCATTGCAACATATTAGTGATAACATGTTGCAACGTATGCGGCGTCATGTGACCAAAGAAGACACCTTTCGGTTAATTGAACAGTTTCGTAAAGAAGTTCCCGGTATTCATTTACGTACAACGTTGATGGTGGGGCATCCGGGTGAAACAGAAGAGGATTTTGAGGAATTGAAAGAGTTTGTCCGTAAAGTCCGTTTCGATAGAATGGGGGCTTTTGCTTATTCAGAGGAAGAGGGCACGTATGCGGCAGCTAATTATGAAGATTCTATTCCTCAAGAAGTGAAACAGGCCCGCTTGGATGAACTGATGGATATTCAACAGGGGATTTCTGCTGAACTTAGTGCATCTAAGGTGGGGTGGCAAATGAAAGTTATCATTGATCGTATAGAGGGTGATTATTATGTTGGGCGCACTGAATTTGATTCTCCGGAAGTAGATCCTGAGGTATTAATAAAGTGCGAGGGAGGTAGTCTGAGGGTTGGTAACTTTTATCAAATAGAGGTGATTGATTCCGATGAATTCGATCTTTTTGCGAAAGTTATCTAAAGATATTTCCCTAAGAATTTGTTTTTTTCATTCGGATTGACTAATATAGCAACACACTTTTAAAATTGTAGTATTTTGAATAACAAAGAATTTACTTCAGAACTTTCGCGCAGGTTAGGATATAATACAAAAGATACTTCTGACTTGATAACTACTCTGCTGTCTGACATCATTCAGGAGCTGCAGGAAGGTAATGCTATAGGAATACAGGGATTTGGTGCTTTTGAAGTAAAAAAGAAGGCTGAGCGTATTGTCATCAATCCTGTCACCAGACTACGCTTGTTGGTTCCACCCAAACTGGTGTTGGCATTCAAGCCAAGTCCAATCTTAAAGGATAAGTTTAAAGAAGCATTTCCGTATGAATGAAAGGTTGACTATACAGAATCTTGTTGATTTACTGGTTAGCAGGCATGGGGTCCCTCAAAAAGATGCCGATGTTTTTGTTCGGGAGTTTTTTCTGTTGATAGAACAGGCTCTGGAGAATGATCAGTACGTGAAAATCAAGGGGCTGGGAACATTTAAACTGATAGGGGTTAATAGCCGTGAAAGTGTAAATATCAATACAGGCGAACGAATTAAGATAGAAGGACATACAAAGATTTCTTTTACTCCTGATCCTTCTTTGCGGGATATTATTAATAGGCCTTTTTCTCATTTTGAGACGGTTGTACTGAATGAGAATACTGTATTGGAAGATACGCCGATAGAGGAATTGGAGGGAGATCCGGTGGATGTGCCTGGAGTAGAAGGGGTACAGTTTATGGAGGATGTCTCAGGGAAAGAGCAGATTGAAACAGAGCCTATAGAGGCAGCAGAGCAGATAGAAACAGTAGAATCGGAGGGTATGCCGGAGCAAAGCACTGAGAATGCTGAGACTACTACTGGGGATATTGAGGAGGATACGAAAAAAACGGAAAATATAGAAATTGGAGGTCGAATGGTTGATGTGCCAGAAGAAGTTGAAAAGGAAACCTGCAAGGATACGGGCACAAAGACTATTATAGAAATAGAAGGATTATCTGTTGATGAAGTATCGGAAGACATTAAACCAGATAAGACTGACGAAGGATTCGAGGAAGAACAAGAGCAGGCGGAAAAAGAAATAGAAGAAGGCGAGGCTCCTAAACTGACTGCAGAAGAAATAATTGCTCGGGAGATTCAGAAAACAGAAGTTCCGATTGTTCCTACGAGAAAGGAGAGGCACCCCCAAAAAGAAATTAAATTCAAAAAAGAGAAGTCTCCTGTCCCTTATTTGGTAACTATCATAGCGGTTGTTATGCTGCTTTGTAGTGCGGCTCTGGTTTTTGTTTATTATCCGGATTTGTTTTCTAAAAAAGAAATGCAATCAACCGTAATTGAAGCGGTGGAGAAAAAAGAGCCTATAAAGGAAGTCCCGTTAGATACTGTTATGAAAACAGATACTATAGCCGAAGTGGTGGTAAAAATGCAGGATAAACAACAGGTAGTGAATCCTAAACCTGTGTCGGTGAAAACGGATAAAGTATCGGAGAGTAAATTGGTTTCTCAGGAAAAGGTTACTAAGAAGGTGGTGTCAATACCTGTTAAGCCGGATTCTGTAAATTACATAATTACCGGTACTAAGACTACCTATACGATGAAAGGGGGGGAGACTTTAACCAAGGTCTCTTTACGCTTCTATGGTACAAAAGATTTGTGGCCTTATATTGTTAAGCATAATCAGGGAGTGATTAAGAATCCGAATAGTGTGCCATATGGTACTGTACTTAAAATACCGGAACTTGTTAAAAAGTAACGGCTTTGTATGGCACCCGGGTGTATAAACTTGTATACATCCGGGTGCCGTGTTTATGTTATACAAATACAAAAGCGTATGAAAGTACCTTAATCTAAAGACTTCGCATTGTTTTTTAATAAAAATTAGTTGGAATGGTTAAAGATATAGTGTACTTTTGGAATCGAAATTAAAAAGCCTTACAACATAGGTTTCATTTATATTATAAGTAAGAAATTAAACAATAAAATAATTAGTATTTATGGCTGAATCAATTGACATCCGCGAATTGAACGAGCGGATTGAAAGACAGAGTGCTTTCGTTACCAATCTTACAACAGGCATGGACCAGATCATTGTGGGTCAGAAACATTTGGTAGAGTCACTGTTAATCGGGCTACTTTCTGACGGGCATGTATTGCTTGAGGGTGTACCAGGATTGGCAAAAACTTTGGCAATCAAGACATTGGCTTCGTTGATCGATGCAAAATACAGCCGCATACAGTTTACGCCTGATTTGTTGCCTGCCGATGTTGTAGGTACTATGGTTTACAGTCAGAAAGATGAAACCTTTCAAGTGAAAAAAGGTCCGATTTTTGCTAATTTTGTATTGGCCGATGAAATAAACCGTGCGCCTGCCAAAGTGCAGAGTGCCCTGCTTGAAGCAATGCAGGAACGTCAGGTGACCATTGGTAAAGAGACATTCTTGTTGCCTGAGCCATTCCTTGTGTTAGCTACACAGAACCCGATTGAGCAGGAAGGTACATATCCGCTTCCGGAAGCTCAGGTAGACCGTTTTATGCTTAAGGTGATTATTGATTATCCGAAGCAGGAAGAGGAGAAATTAATTATTCGCCAAAACATTAATGGAGAGAAATTCAATGTGAAACCTATTTTGAAGGCAGAAGAAATAATTGAAGCCCGTAAAGTAGTACGCCAGGTTTATCTGGATGAAAAGATTGAACGCTATATTGTAGACATCGTATTTGCTACACGTTATCCCGAAAAATATGATTTGAAAGAGCTGAAAGATATGATTGGATTCGGTGGTTCACCTCGTGCTTCCATTAATCTGGCTTTGGCTGCACGTACTTATGCATTTATTAAACGTCGTGGCTATGTGATTCCGGAAGATGTACGTGCTGTTGCACATGATGTCCTCCGGCATCGTATCGGATTGACATATGAAGCGGAAGCCAGCAATGTAACTTCTGATGAAATTGTAAGTAAAATATTGAATAAGATAGAAGTGCCTTAATTTTAATTGAGAATGAATAATCCTCAATTACCAACTTTCAATTCTCAATTAAATAGATGGAAACAAGTGAAATTCTAAAAAAAGTTCGTCGGATTGAAATAAAGACGCGTGGATTGTCGAACAATATTTTTGCAGGACAGTACCATTCGGCCTTCAAAGGTAGAGGTATGGCTTTTTCTGAGGTGCGTGAATATCAGTTTGGTGATGATATACGTGACATTGACTGGAATGTGACAGCGCGTTTTAACAAACCTTTTGTGAAGGTGTTTGAGGAAGAGCGTGAACTGACGGTGATGTTGATGGTGGATGTTTCCGGTAGTTTGGAATTTGGCACCGTAAAACAACTGAAGAAGGATATGGTAACAGAAATTGCAGCTACTCTCGCATTTTCTGCTATTCAGAATAACGATAAGATCGGAGTTATTTTTTTTTCAGACAGAATAGAAAAATTTATTCCTCCCAAGAAAGGGCGTAAACACATTCTGTACATTATTCGTGAATTGATTGATTTTAAGCCCGAAAGTCGTCGTACAAATGTTCGCCTTGCTCTGGAATATCTGACGAATGTCATGAAAAGACGTTGTACAGCTTTCATTTTATCCGATTTTATAGATCAGGAAAGTTTTAAGAATGCAATGACCATAGCCAATAGGAAACATGATGTTGTCGCTATTCAAGTATATGACAGGAGAGTAGCTGAGTTACCGGCAGTAGGTTTGATGCGGATTAAAGATGCGGAAACCGGACATGAACAGTGGATAGACACATCTTCGGCCGGAGTGCGTAAGGCGCATCATGAATGGTGGGTAAATAAACAAACTGAGTTAGACGAGACGTTTACCAAAAGTAATGTTGATTCTGTTTCGGTACGTACTGATCAGGATTACGTGAAAGCGTTACTGAATTTATTTGCTAAACGAAATTAACAGGAAAGATGAATAAAAATATATTTCTGATAGTATTGTTATTTCTGGTTTCTGGCAGAATTGCTGCACAGTCTGTGACTGTCGATGCTAAAATAGACTCTTTGCAAATTCTAATAGGAGAACAGGCAAAAGTGCAGTTACAAGTAGCGATGGATGTGAAGCAGAAAGCTGTTTTTCCGGTATTTACAGATACGCTGGTACGTGGGGTGGAAATTGTGGAAACTGCTAAACCTGATACACAATATTTAAATGATCGCCAGAGAATGTTAATTACCCAGGAGTATACGGTAACTTCTTTTGATTCAGCTTTATATTATATTCCTCCTATGGGTGTGAAGATTGATAATAAAGAGTATAAATCGAAAGCATTGGCATTGAAAGTGTACTCAATGCCTGTGGATACTTTGCATCCTGATCAGTTTTTTGGTCAGAAGACCGTTATGAAGGCTCCTTTTGCATGGGAAGATTGGTATGGCTTGATTGGTTGCTCTTTTTTGGCATTACCACTGTTAGGATTGCTCATTTATTTGATTGTTCGCATCCGTGATAATAAGCCTATTATTCGTAAAATAAAGGTTGAGCCTAAGTTGCCTCCACATCAACTGGCAATGAAAGAGATAGAGCGTATTAAGACAGAGAAGATATGGCAAAAGGGACAACCGAAGGAGTATTATACGGAATTGACAGATGCCCTTCGCACATATATTAAGAATCGATTTGGTTTTAATGCATTGGAAATGACTTCATCTGAAATTATAGATAAATTGCTTGAATTTAATGATAAAGAAGCTATATCAGATTTAAAATATTTATTCCAGACAGCCGATTTGGTTAAATTCGCTAAGCATGATCCGCAAATGAACGAAAATGATGCGAATTTAATTAATGCAATTGATTTTATTAATGAAACCAAACAACCGGAAGAAGAGAACCTGAAGCCACAGCCTACTGAAATCACCATTATAGAGAAAAGATCTTTGCGTACAAAGATATTACTGATATGTGGTATTGTATTTTTGTCGGCTGCTCTTATTGGAACCTTTGTATATATAGGGTTACAACTCTATAATCTGTTTGCGTAATAGGTTTTTACTTTTATCATATAAAATAAGAAATAGTAAATTGTAAATAGAATGGTTTTTGCCAATATTGAATATTTGTTTTTGCTGCTGTTGCTTATACCATATATTGTGTGGTATATAATGAAGCGGAAGAAGACGGAGCCGACTCTTCAGATTTCTGATGCACGTGTATATGCACATGCACCGAAAAGTTATAGGAACTATTTGCTGCATGTACCTTTTGGTTTGCGCATCATTGCTCTAATATTGATCATCTTGGTTTTGGCACGCCCTCAAACAACCAATAGCTGGCAAAACAGCGAAATCGAAGGTATTGATATTATGTTAGCTATCGATGTATCTACCAGTATGTTGGCAGAGGACTTGAAGCCTAATAGATTGGAGGCTGCTAAAGATGTAGCTGCGGAATTTATTAATGGCCGTCCGAATGATAATATAGGTATTACGCTTTTTGCCGGTGAAAGTTTTACTCAGTGTCCTTTAACGGTAGATCATGCTGTATTACTGAATCTATTTCAAGGTATTAAGTGCGATATTATTGAGGATGGGACAGCAGTGGGAATGGGAATTGCTAATGCAGTAACTAGGCTGAAAGATAGTAAAGCAAAATCAAAAGTGATTATTTTGCTGACAGATGGTACAAATAATAAAGGAGATATTTCTCCATTGACAGCTGCTGAAATAGCAAAAAGTTTTGGTATACGTGTTTATACTATTGGTGTGGGAACAAATGGTATGGCTCCTTATCCGGTACCGGTTGGGGGAACAGTACAGTATATTAATACGCCGGTTGAAATTGATGAAAAAACCCTTACTCAAATAGCAGGTATTACGGATGGAAACTATTTTCGTGCTACCAGCAATTCGAAACTGAAAGAGGTTTATGAAGAGATTGATAAATTGGAGAAAACGAAATTGAACGTGAAAGAGTATAGTAAGCGTCAGGAAGAATATCGTTGGTTTGCGCTGGCTGCTTTCTTATGTGTACTGCTTGAACTACTGTTACATAACTCAATATTGAAGAAGATACCATAAAATAGATAGAAAGATGTTTCGATTTGAAGAACCTGCATATTTATATTTGTTGTTGTTGCTACCATTGTTGGTAGCCTTCTATCTTTTTTCTAACTATAGAAGGAGGAAAGCTATTCGTAAATTCGGGGATCCGGTATTGATGGCACAACTGATGCCTGATGTATCTAAATATCGTCCCGATGTAAAGTTCTGGTTGGTATTTACCGCCATAGGTCTGTTTGCGGTATTGTTAGCCCGTCCACAATTCGGCTCTAAACTTGAAATTGTAAAGCGTAAAGGAGTAGAGGTTATGATTGCATTGGACATTTCTAACTCTATGCTTGCACAAGATGTTCAGCCAAGTCGTTTGGAAAAAGCTAAGAGGCTTATATCTAAATTAGTGGATGGTATGGAGAATGACAAAGTGGGTATGATTGTATTTGCGGGAGATGCTTTTACTCAGTTGCCAATAACGAGTGATTATATTTCCGCTAAGATGTTTCTGGAATCTATTAATCCTTCGTTAATATCTAAACAAGGTACAGCTATTGGTGCAGCGATCAGTCTGGCAGCTCGCAGCTTTACTCCACAAGAAGGAGTAGGACGTGCTATTGTAGTGATTACCGATGGTGAGAACCATGAAGGTGGGGCTGTTGAAGCTGCTAAAGAAGCTGCCAAAAAAGGTATTCAAGTGAACGTTTTGGGAGTTGGTTTGCCCGATGGTGCTCCTATTCCAATTGAAGGTAGTAACGATTTTCGCCGTGATCGTGAAGGCAATGTAATTGTGACCCGTTTGAATGAGGCTATGTGTCAGGAAATTGCAAAGGTCGGGAATGGGATTTATGTTCGTGTAGATAACTCAAATTCTGCGCAAAAGGCTATTAATCAAGAAATTAATAAGATGGCTAAATCAGATGTTGAGTCTAAGGTTTATACAGAATATAATGAACAATTCCAAGTAATTGCTTGGATGATATTGCTTTTATTATTGGTAGAGATGTTGATTTTAGATCGTAAAAATCCATTATTTAAAAACATTCGGTTGTTTTCTAATAAGTAATAATGTGTATGTCAAGAAGTAAATATATATTATTCGCTCTGTTGCTATCCCTCTCTCTGGGTACATTTGCACAAAAAGCTGAGCGTGATTATATCCGTAAAGGCAATCGTCTTTTTAAGGACAGTGTTTTTGTGGATGCTGAGGTTAATTACCGAAAAGCATTAGAGGTGAATCCCAAATCAATTGTTTCTATGTATAATTTGGGTAATACGTTGTCGCAACAGCAAAAGTTTAAAGATGCGATGGAGCAATATGTAGCTGCAACTCAAATAGAAAAAGATAAGGCCAAGTTGGGACAGATTTATCATAATATGGGAGTATTATTCCAGTCTGGTAAAGATTATCAGAAAGCGGTTGAAGCATATAAGATGTCTTTGAGAAATAATCCGAAAGATGATGAAACCCGTTATAACTTGGCATTGGCTCAAAAGTTGTTGAAAGATCAACAGCAAAATCAACAGAACCAAGACCAAAATCAGGATCAGAATAAAGATGATCAGCAAAAGCAACAAGATAATAAAGATCAGAATAAGCAAAATGATCAAAATAAGGATAAACAGCAACAGCAACCTCCTAAATCTGAGAAAAACGACAATGAAATGTCTAAGGAAAATGCAGAGCAGTTGCTTAATTCTGTAATGCAAGATGAAAAAGGTGTTCAAGATAAAGTGAAGAAGCAGCAGACTCTTCAGGGAAGACGTTTAGAGAAGGATTGGTAATAATAAAATAATTGATGATAAAAACTTCAGAGGAAATGAGAAAATTGATTTTCTTATTGATTACACTGGTAGCGGTGACTACACAGGCGTGGGCTGATGGGAAGGTAGTATTTACTGCATCTGCACCTGATGCTGTAGTAGTGGGTGACCAGTTTAGGTTATCGTATACAGTAAATACGATAAAAGTAAGGGATTTTCGTGTGCCTTCTATAAAAGGGTTTGATGTATTAATGGGACCTAATCGTTCGCAACGTATGCAATCGATTAATGGGGTTACCAATAATAGTATTACTTTTACTTATATTCTGATGGCTACGGCTGAAGGAGAATATTCTATTCCGGGTGCTACGATTACGGCAGATGGAAATCAGATGGTTTCTAATTCGGTAAAAATAAAGGTTCTTCCTCCCGATAAGACTGGAGGAAGTACTGGCAGTAGTAGCGCTTCGTCATCAAGTAGCCCAACTGGGACATCCTCTTCCGTTTCCAATCAAGATTTGCTTATTACTGCTACAGCCAATAAGACTAATGTATATGAACAGGAGGCTTTCCTTTTAACTTTTAAAATTTATACTCGTGAGTCCCAACTTCGATTTGAGAATGTGAAACTACCTGATTTTAAGGGATTCCATTCTCAAGAAATAGAAATGCCGGCTAATGCAAAATGGTCACAGGAACATTATAAGGGAAGGAATTATTTTACGACTGTATATCGTCAATTTGTATTGTTTCCTCAACAATCCGGAAAGCTGACGATTGAACCTGCACGTTTTGATGCTACTATCGCGAAAGTTGTACAATCTGATGATCCATTTGATGCTTTTTTTAATGGCGGTAGCAATTATGTAAATGTGAGTAAGGTAATCGTGACACCCAAGATTACAATTAATGTAACTCCGTTGCCTGCTGGTAAACCCACTAACTTTTCAGGAGGAGTAGGGGAATTTAGCATCACTTCTTCTATTAATTCTAAAGAAGTAAAGACGAATGATGCTATAACGGTAAAGCTGGTAATTTCAGGAACTGGTAATTTAAAATTAATAGCTAACCCGGAAATAAAATTCCCGGAGGATTTTGATGTATATGAACCGAAGATGGACAGTAAAGTTCGTTTGACTCAAGAAGGACTTTCAGGGAGTAAGGTTATTGAATATCTTGCCATTCCGAGACATGCTGGAGTTTATAAGATTCCGGGAGTTTCTTTCAGTTATTTTGATATAAAGTCAAAGTCTTATAAAACACTGAGTACTGAAGATTATGAAGTCAAAGTGGAAAAAGGGGCAGGAAATGCAGATCAGGTTATTGCAAACTTTACTAATAAAGAGGATCTGAAAATATTAGGTGAAGACATTCGCTATATAAAATTGAATGATGTTAAACTTCAGCCGAAAGACAGTCTTTTATTCGGTTCTTTACTTTATTGGCTATTCTACACTATTCCTGCTGTTGTATTTATTATATTCTTCATAGTTTACCGTAAGCAAGCTGCAGAAAATGCAAATGTAGCTAAGATGCGTACAAAGAAAGCTAATAAAGTAGCTGCAAGACGAATGAAGTTGGCTGGAAAATTACTTGCAGAGAATAAGAAAGAAGCATTTTATGATGAAGTACTTAAAGCTTTATGGGGGTATATTAGTGATAAACTCAATATTCCGGTTTCTCGTTTGTCAAAAGATAATGTGGAAGATAAACTTAGAAATCATGGAGTCAGTGACGAGTTGATAAAAGATTTCTTGGCTGCTCTGAATGAGTGTGAGTTTGCACGTTTTGCGCCGGGAGATGAAAGCCAAGCTATGGATAAGGTTTATTCATCATCGTTGGAAGTGGTTAGTAAGATGGAGAATTCAATAAAACGCTAAATTAGAGAAGATAAAGTCATGAAAAAAATATTGTTTTTTACTTTGGGCTTGTTAGTGGCAGTGACTTCTTTCGGGCAGGATTCATTAGTAACAGATTCTACTCAGAGGATGGAAGGAGATTCTGTCAATATTCGTAATACAGAGTTTTCCAGTTCTAAATTAGAGGATGCTACGAAATCTGAAGGCGACAGTGCTTATATAAGAAATGATTTTGCATCTGCAATTCAAATTTATGAATCACTATTACGTAAAGGAGATGCAGCTGATGTATATTATAATCTTGGAAATAGCTATTATAAAGTCAATGAGATAGCAAAGGCTATCTTAAATTATGAAAGAGCATTATTACTTCAACCTGGTAACGGAGATATTCGTGCTAATTTAGAGATAGCTCGTGGTAAGACTGTTGACAAGGTGGAAGCTGTGCCCGAGGTGTTCTTTGTGACGTGGACCAAAGCATTGATTAATAGTATGAGCGTAGATGCATGGGCTGTATGGGGTGTTGTGAGCTTCCTGTTGCTAATCGTATCTCTCTATTTCTTTATATTCTCAAAACAAGTGGTGTTGAAGAAAGTGGGATTTATTACAGGCATAGTCTTTCTAATAGTTGTTGTAATGGCCAATGTTTTTGCTTCTAAGCAAAAAGAAGAATTATTGCATCGGGATAGTGCAATCATAATGAATCCAAGTGTTACGGTTAGGAGTACACCCAGTGAGAGTGGTACTAGTTTGTTTATTCTTCATGAAGGGCATAAAGTTGATATTAAAGATAGCTCTATGAAAGACTGGAAAGAAATTCGTCTTGAAGATGGAAAGGTAGGATGGGTACCGGTTAGTTCGATTGAAATTATTTGAGAATAGAATCTATAAATATTTTATCAAAGTCCCTCTTTAATAGTATTGGATTTATTGAAGAGGGACTTTATTGTATTATAAGAAGTTACTATTGATTTAGATTGTTTTAGCGAAAAAAGAAGCACTTTTTTTTTGTTTTATCTTTTTTTTTCCTTAAGTTTATAGCGTGATAATATAGTCACGTAGTATTAACCATTAAATTTATGAGACATGAGAACAATAACATTTAATGAACTTCGTAAAATTAAAGATTCATTGCCTAGCGGTAGCATGCATAGAATAGCCGACGAACTAAATTTAAACGTCGACACGGTGAGAAATTTTTTTGGTGGTCATAACTTTAAGGAGGGGAAAAGTGTCGGAATACATCTTGAGCCTGGTCCGGATGGTGGATTGGTTATGATTGATGATACCACTGTGCTTGATCGGGCATTAAGGATATTGGATGAATTGAATATGAGAAAAGAAGAAGCTACCGAAGCTATGCAGGCTTAAATAAAAGATAAAGTCAGAATCCCAATTGGCAAAAACAATTGGGATTTCTTATTTGTTAAATTCAATAAAACAAACGAATTATGGAAGACAAATTAGTAACTTTAGCTATTCTGACTTATACAAAAGCTCAGATATTGAAGAATGTTCTTGAAAATGAGGGTATAGAGACGTATATTCACAATGTTAACCAAATACAACCGGTTGTGTCATCTGGTGTGCGTTTGCGTATTAAAGAAAGCGACTTACCTCGTGCTTTAAAAATCACAGAAAGTTCAGCTTGGCTTGCTGAAAGTATAGTGGGAGAGAAGGCGCCTAAAGTAGAACACCGTACTAAAAAGGTACTTATTCCAGTCGATTTCTCTAATTATTCGATGAAGGCTTGTGAATTTGGCTTTAATTTCTCGAAATCTTATGATGCGGAGGTAATACTATTACATGTTTACTTTACACCAATTTATGCTTCATCACTGCCATATGGTGATGTATTTAATTATCAGATTAGCGATGAAGAGACCGTAAAGAATGTGTTGCATAAAGTTCATGATGATTTGAATGCTTTATCAGAGAAAATAAAACAAAAGGTAGCGTCAGGCGAATTCCCTGATGTGAAATATACCTGTGTGTTACGAGAAGGCATTCCTGAGGAAGAAATATTACGGTATAATAAAGAACATCGTCCTAGAATCATTATAATGGGTACACGTGGTAAAAATCAAAAAGATATTGATCTTATTGGTAGTGTAACCGCTGAAGTGATAGAACGTAGTCATACTACAGTATTGGCTATCCCTGAGAATACTCCATTTAATAGTTTTAATGAAGTGAAACGGATAGCTTTTATGACAAACTTTGATCAGCGTGATTTGATTGCTTTTGATTCATTTATCAATGGACTTGATCCATTTCATTTTTCTGTTTCTCTTATTCACTTATCAGATGTAAAAGATACATGGAATGAGATAAAACTGGCAGGCATTAAAGACTATTTCCAGAAGCAATACCCGGATCTTGAAATTCATTATGATGTGGTAATGAGTAATGATTTTCTGAATAGTTTAGAAAACTACATTAAAACAAATCAGATTGATATTATTACATTAACTTCTTATAAGCGGAATATATTTTCTCGTTTGTTTAATCCAGGCATAGCTCGTAAGATGATCTTTCATTCTGATACACCGCTCTTAGTTATTAATGGATGATCAAGTTCTCAAAATGCGCGCTTTAAAATAATGGAATAATCTGCATTATGTTTAATAGAAAAAGGCAACTTACTATACTTAAGTAAGTTGCCTTTTTGATAATGATAAATACACTATTTCTTATATTTTTCTGGAAAAATAAAGAGGTATCACTTTAGCTTGTGATACCTCTTTTTAAAGACAAGTTTTGTAATTTATATCTCTGATTAATCCATCAGTGAGATTAATTCATCAGTTTCTCTATAGCTTCAAATTCCGGTCCCATATTTAAGTTATAATAAACTCTATAAAGACCTTGCAGCCACAAATCTTTCTGATCAGGTTTTAGTTCTCTTGCTTTTTCGTAATACGGTTTAGCTTCCTCGTAGAACTTTTTGATGTTGGCTTGTGCTGTAGCATAATTCGGATCATTAATATCTGTTGGTGCTTTATCAGCATAGTCTTGTGCCTGTAGCAGATAGACTAATCCCAAGTTTGAGCATGCTTCTGCATATGTAGGGTCTACATCAAGAGTCTTCTTATAGAATTCAATTGCTTTCTCATAATCTTTCATATTATGATACAAATACGCTTTTACATACAAATATAATTTGTTGTTAGGATCTTTAGCCAACATGTCATTAGCAAATTGCATTGCTTTGTCATTCTGGTTAGAGCTACTATAATAATCAACCAGATTAGCAAAGAAATATTGATTTTCTGGGAATTTAACAATACCTTCCTGCAACTTCTCTACCCATTTGGCAGTATCGCCTTTAGCTTTATAAGCGTCTGTTAACAACTGCATTGCGAATTGGCCATTTTCTTTATCTTTCAAGGCATATTGAGCATATTTCATGACAGCATCCTTATCGCCTACTCTATCGGCAGCCAAAGTAGCATAATATGCTACTTGCGGTAAGATAGTGTCTTTTTCCAGTAGATTTTCTTTTTCTAACATAGGCAGTGTAGCTGCATCTACGTAAGCAGCAAAGAATTTTAATGCTTCTTCATTTTGGTTTAGGTTAAAATACTGAATACCACCATTAATTAAATTGGGGCGTTCTGCCAGAATCGTTTTTGAGTTGGCACTTCTATATTTGTTTTTAATCTTACCCTTTTCATTGGGAATCTGTGCCAATTCGTCACATTTAACAAAATAATTATACATGTTCAGTACACTGTTGTATACCTTCAATGTATCATAGGGTTTTCTCAGATAAGCATTTTCCATCTCCTTTTCATTGATTCTTTTTTGGATATAACCAGCTACATCCCAAGTAGCTGCATTATCCTTTGTTTCAGGATTGGTTAGTGCTTCATTGATCAACTGTTCAGCTTTTGCGAAGTCAGGTTTTACTTCACCGGCAATACTTTTCGCTTCTTTCACATTCTTTTCTTGAGCGAAAGCAAAACTTACAGCCATCAGTAAGACCATTGAAAATAATACTCTTTTCATGATTGTTGTTTGATTAATTATTAATATTATGTCTATTCTTCTGTTTCATTTACCAACGTGTCAGTTTCTGGATTACTTGGAATATTTCCCTCTCCCTCTTCTGCAGGAATTTCATCTTCCAAACTCTCTGACGTTACTTTACATACCGAGCCAATCTGGTCATTCCGTTTCTCAAGATTTATCAGACGAACTCCTTGAGTTGCACGTCCCATAATGCGAACATCAGCTACTTTCAGACGAATCGTGATACCTGACTTATTGATAATCATCAAGTCATTGTCATCTGTTACAGACTTAATTGTAACCAATTTACCTGTTTTTTCGGTGATATTCATTGTTTTTACACCTTTACCACCACGATTCGTTTTGCGATAGTCTTCAATATCGGAACGTTTACCATATCCTTGTTCCGAAACAACCATTACAGATTCTGTTTCAAGATCCTTGATGCAAATCATACCTATCACTTCGTCCTGCCCGTCATCATCCAATGTGATTCCTCGAACTCCAGTCGCTGTACGTCCCATAACGCGTACTGCTGCTTCATGGAAGCGTATTGCACGTCCATTACGATTAGCAATAATGATCTCATTGTTTCCGTTTGTCATACGTACTTCAATTACACGGTCGTCTTCACGAATAGTTATGGCATTTACACCATTCTGACGTGGACGCGAATATTGTTCTAATGATGTTTTCTTTATAACACCATTCTTGGTACAGAACAGTACGTAATGACTATTAATATATTCCTGATCATTCAAGCTCTTTACACGCAGATATGCATTAACAGCATCGTCTGAATCTATGTTCAGTAAATTCTGTATTGCACGTCCTTTTGAGTTTTTGGTACCTTCGGGAATTTCGTATACTTTCAACCAATAGCACTTACCTTTTTGAGTGAAGAACATCATAGTGTTGTGCATTGTTGCCGGATAAATATGCTCAATAAAGTCTTCGTCACGGGTTTCAGTGCCTTTGGAGCCTACTCCGCCACGGTTCTGGGCACGGAACTCAGTTAATGGTGTACGTTTGATATATCCCATATGCGAAATGGTGATGATCATTTGGTCGTCTGCATAGAAGTCTTCCGGATTAAATTCTTCTGAAGAATATACGATTTCGGAACGTCGTTCGTCACCGTATTTAGCTCTTACTTCCAATAGTTCATCTTTAATCACCTTACGGCATACTTCATCATCAGCCAAGATACTTTCCAAATAAGCTATTTGCTTCATAACCTCGTCGTATTCAGCATGAAGCTGATCCTGCATCAAGCCGGTTAATTGACGCAGACGCATTTCAACAATAGCACGTGCTTGAATTTCGCTCAGTTTGAAACGTTCCATCAGCCCGGAGATTGCGTCGTTAGGTGTTTTTGCTGCACGAATAATACGGATTACTTCATCAATATTATCCGAAGCAATAATTAACCCCTCTAATATGTGTGCACGTTCTTTAGCTTTACGTAGATCAAACTGGGTACGGCGAATGACCACATCGTGTCTATGCTCTACAAAATATACGATTAAGTCACGTAAATTCAGCATCTTAGGACGTCCGTTGACTAATGCTACGTTGTTTACACCAAACGAAGTCTGCAATGCTGTCATTTTATAAAGTTTGTTCAGCACTACACTTGCGTTAGCATCACGCTTGATATCGATAACAATACGCATACCTTCACGGTCGGACTCGTCATTAGCATTGGAGATGCCTTCTATCCTCTTTTCATTAACAAGGTCAGCGATTGCTTTGATCAATTCTGCCTTATTAACGTTGTACGGAATCTCTGTAACAACGATCTTGTCATGTGTTTGTCCAGACTCTATTTCGGCTTTTGCACGCATGACAACACGCCCACGTCCTGTAAGGTAGGCTTCACGTACACCACTTATACCATATATATATCCTCCTGTCGGAAAATCGGGTGCCTTTACGTATTCCATCAATTCCTCTACAGTAACATCTTTATTGTCAAGATAAGCTTCACAGGCATCGATGACTTCAGACAGATTATGAGGTGGCATGTTCGTGGCCATACCTACAGCGATACCCGAAGCCCCGTTGACCAGTAAGTTAGGAATGCGTGTTGGCATCACTTTGGGTTCCATCAGTGTGTTGTCAAAATTAGGCTCAAAGTCTACAGTTTCTTTGTAGAGGTCCTGCATCATTTCTTCACCTAATTTATTCAAGCGTGCTTCAGTATAACGCATGGCAGCAGGACTGTCACCGTCTACAGAACCGAAGTTTCCTTGTCCGTCTACCAACGGATAACGCATTGCCCATTCTTGAGCCATGCGTACCATAGCAAAATATACGGAAGAATCTCCATGCGGGTGATATTTACCAAGTACTTCACCTACGATTCTAGCTGATTTTTTATAAGGTTTATCTGACGTATTTCCCAGTTCCATCATTCCGTAAAGAATTCTACGGTGAACGGGCTTAAATCCATCTCTAACATCAGGAAGGGCACGTGAAACGATGACCGACATGGAGTAGTCAATGTACGATGACTTCATTTCCTCCTCGATGTTAATCTTTATAATTCTGTCTTGTTCAAGCATTTAAAAAGATTATTAATTATACATTTGTGGCTTATGAAAAACCACGCTAAAGTACTACTTTTCCTTGATATACGAAAGTTTTAACGAAGAAAGTTTTTAGGCTTTTTAAAAGGGCCCGAAGTTAGTTCTTATAATATGATGATGCTTGTATACCGGCTGTATCAACTTCTTTTCTTTAGTAGTTTTTGTGTGTTTTATTGCTCTATTATATTATAATGTATAGAAATGAAAGAAATAATGGCACGACATTTGTTATATAACAAATAAAGCAAATGATGCATAAGCAAACGATATGAAATGCGTATATTTGCAAGTAAATAATCTCTTAGAAGAAGGAAGAAAAGTATGAATAATCAATTCTCACAAAAAGTTTCCGATATTATCGTATATAGCAAGGAAGAGGCCAACCGCCTGAGAAGTAGCTATATAGGCCCTGAGCACTTATTGCTCGGCATGCTTCGCGATGGTGAGGGAAAAGCAATCGAGATATTGTCTAAGCTCAAAACAAACCTGACCGACATAAAGAAGCAGATTGAGGCCATACTGAAAGAACATGCAGATGACATGCTGCTGCCTGATGCTGACGTTCCATTGTCAAATGGGGCTGCAAAGATATTAAAATTATGTATTTTAGAAGCACGTGTGATGAAAAGTCAAGTTGCAGATACAGAACATGTTTTGCTGGCTATTCTTAAAGATAAGGATAATTTGGCAGCTACAGTTCTTGAAGCCAACCATGTAGACTATCAGCAGGTGTTTGAACAATTGTCATTACAACCTGATATCAGTGCAGGTATGGGATTCACAGAGGATGATGACGATGAAGATGAGATGAATCAGTCTCGGTCCGCTCATGGAGCGGGTGAACATCAGCAACAAGCACAGACAGCTTCCAGAAAGCCGACAAATGATACTCCTGTGCTTGACAACTTCGGTACGGATATGACTAAAGCGGCCGAAGAAGGTCGATTAGATCCTGTTGTAGGACGTGAACGTGAAATAGAACGTTTAGCACAGATACTTAGTCGTCGTAAAAAGAATAATCCTATCCTGATTGGTGAGCCAGGTGTTGGTAAATCGGCTATTGTGGAAGGATTGGCGCTTCGTATTATTCAGAAAAAAGTGTCCCGCATTCTGTTTGATAAACGTGTGGTAGCGCTTGACATGACTGCTGTTGTGGCCGGAACTAAATACCGTGGGCAGTTTGAAGAGCGAATACGTTCTATTTTGAATGAATTGCAGAAGAATCCGAATGTGATTTTGTTTATAGATGAAATCCATACTATTGTCGGAGCCGGATCAGCTGCCGGATCGATGGATGCTGCCAATATGTTGAAACCAGCTTTGGCACGTGGTGAGATACAATGCATCGGAGCTACTACTCTTGATGAGTACCGGAAAAATATAGAAAAGGATGGTGCTTTAGAGCGCCGTTTTCAAAAAGTGATGGTAGAACCTACTACGGCTGAGGAAACTTTGCAGATTCTTCGTAATATTAAAGATAAATACGAAGATCACCACAATGTAAATTATACAGATGCTGCACTGGAAGCTTGTGTCAAGTTGACAGATCGTTATATAACTGATCGTAACTTCCCTGATAAGGCTATTGATGCATTGGATGAAGCCGGTTCACGTGTACATCTTACAAATGTCAGTGTTCCGAAAGAGATTGAAGATCAGGAGAAACTGATTGAGGAAGCTAAGAACAAAAAAAATGATGCAGTGAAATCGCAGAACTTTGAGTTGGCTGCCAGTTTCCGGGATAAAGAGAAAGAACTTACCACTCAATTGGATGTGATGAAAAAAGAGTGGGAAGAGCGTTTGAAAGATAATCGCGAAACGGTTGATGCAGAAGAAATTGCTAATGTTGTATCTATGATGTCGGGCATACCTGTACAGAGGATGGCGCAGGCTGAAGGTATAAAATTGGCCGGTATGAAAGAAGACTTACAGTCGAAAGTGATTGCTCAAGATGCTGCTATCGAGAAGTTGGTAAGAGCTATTTTGCGTAGCCGCGTCGGACTGAAAGACCCCAATAAACCAATTGGTACTTTCATGTTTCTGGGACCGACAGGTGTCGGTAAAACCCACTTAGCTAAAGAATTGGCTAAATATATGTTTGGCTCTTCGGATGCGTTGATTCGCATTGATATGAGTGAATATATGGAGAAATTCACAGTTTCGCGTTTAGTTGGTGCTCCTCCGGGATATGTAGGATACGAGGAAGGCGGTCAGCTGACTGAGAAAGTACGTCGTAAGCCCTATTCCATTGTTTTGCTTGATGAGATAGAAAAGGCACATCCTGATGTGTTTAATCTCCTGCTTCAGGTAATGGATGAAGGACGTTTGACTGACAGTTATGGCAGAATGGTTGATTTTAAGAATACGGTAATCATCATGACATCAAACGTTGGTACTCGTCAACTAAAGGAGTTTGGCCGTGGAGTCGGATTTGTTACACAAAGTCGCTTAGACGATAAAGAATTCTCGCGAAGTGTAATTCAGAAGGCTTTGAATAAATCATTCGCACCTGAGTTTTTAAATCGAGTGGATGAAATTATCACCTTCGATCAATTATCATTGGAAGCTATTACGAAGATTATCGATATCGAGTTAAAAGGCTTATATGATAGAATAGATTCGATTGGTTATAAGCTGGTTATCGAGGATAAGGCTAAGCAATTCATTGCTTCTAAGGGCTACGATGTACAATATGGAGCCCGTCCGTTGAAGCGCGCAATTCAGGCTTATCTGGAAGATGGTTTATCTGAACTGATCATTTCGGCTGCTTTGAAAGAAGGAGATACAATAACTGTTTCTTTGAACGAAGAAAAAGGAGAGTTGGAAATGAATCATGAAGCCAAAACGACTGAATAGCTAAGTTATTTCCTTTGAGTATACGTCAAAATGTCAGACCTTCGGGTCTGGCATTTTTTTTGTCTGTATCTCTACAAAAAATAATTCGATTTAATAACCAGATAATTAAAAAATACACGTTATTATGCAAAAAGGTAATATTGGAGTTACAACAGAGAACATTTTCCCTATCATTAAAAAGTTTTTGTACAGTGATCATGAGATTTTCCTTCGGGAATTAGTCTCCAATGCTGTTGATGCTACACAGAAGTTGAATACACTGGCTTCTATCAGTGAGTTCAAAGGTGAATTGGGTGATTTGACCGTACATGTTTCATTGGGCAAGGATACTATTACCATTTCCGATCGAGGCATCGGTTTGACAGCTGAGGAGATTGATAAATATATCAACCAAATTGCTTTCTCGGGGGCAAATGACTTTCTGGAAAAGTATAAAAATGATGCTAATGCCATTATCGGGCATTTCGGTTTAGGTTTCTATTCCGCCTTTATGGTTTCTAAAAAGGTAGAAATCATTACCAAATCTTATAAAGAAGGTGCACAAGCGGTAAAATGGACTTGTGATGGTAGCCCGGAATTTACTCTTGAAGAGATAGAAAAGGCCGATCGTGGAACAGATATTGTATTGTATATCGATGATGATTGCAAAGAGTTCCTTGAAGAAGCTCGTATCTCTGCACTCTTGAAAAAATATTGTAGCTTCTTACCTGTACCTATTGCCTTTGGTAAGAAAAAAGAGTGGAAAGATGGCAAGCAGGTTGAAACCACTGAAGATAATGTAGTCAACGATACTACTCCTTTGTGGACTAAAAAACCGAGTGAACTTTCTGATGAAGATTATAAGAAGTTCTATCGTGAGTTGTATCCAATGTCTGATGAACCATTGTTTTGGATTCATTTGAATGTGGATTATCCGTTCCATCTGACAGGTATCCTCTATTTCCCGAAAGTAAAAAGCAATATTGACTTAAATAAGAATAAGATTCAGTTATATAGCAACCAGGTTTATGTGACCGATTCGGTAGAAGGTATTGTTCCGGATTTCCTTACTTTACTTCATGGAGTACTTGATTCACCGGATATTCCGTTGAATGTGTCCCGTTCATATTTACAAAGTGATTCAAATGTAAAGAAGATCTCGACTTATATTTCAAAAAAAGTTTCAGATCGTTTGCAGTCTATCTTTAAGAATGATCGTACACAGTTTGAAGAAAAGTGGAATGATTTAAAGATCTTTATTAATTATGGAATGCTTACCCAAGAGGATTTCTATGATAAAGCACAGAAATTTGCCCTATTCACAGATACGGATGGAAAGCATTACACTTTCGAAGAATATCAGGCTCTTATTAAAGATAATCAGACAGATAAAGATAAGAATCTGGTTTATTTATATGCCAATAATAAAGATGAACAGTTTGCTTATATTGAAGCTGCCAAAAATAAAGGATATAATGTATTGTTGATGGATGGGCAGTTGGATGTGGCAATGGTGAGCATGCTCGAACAAAAACTGGAGAAATCTCGCTTTACTCGTGTAGACAGTGATGTTATTGACAATCTGATTGTGAAAGAAGATAAGAAAAGCGAAGTGCTTGAAGCCACTAAGCAAGAAGCTCTGACTGCAGCTTTCAAGAGCCAGTTGCCAAAGATGGAAAAGGTTGAGTTTAATGTGATGACTCAGGCATTAGGCGAAAATGGTGCTCCTGTAATGATTACGCAAAGTGAATATATGCGTCGCATGAAGGAGATGGCAAATATTCAGGCTGGAATGAGTTTTTATGGCGAAATGCCGGATATGTTTAATCTGGTATTGAATTCTGATCACAAACTGGTAAAAGAAGTGCTGTCTGACGAGGAGAAAGAATGTAGCGCAGCTATTGCACCGGTACAAGCTGAATTGGATGAAGTGACAAAACGCCGTGATGCACTCAAGAAAAAACAAGAAGGTAAAAAAGACGAAGATATTCCTGTTGCTGAAAAAGATGAACTTAACGATTTGGATAAGAAATGGGATAATTTGAAACAACAAAAAGAATCGATATTTGCAGGATACGCAGGTAAGAATAAGGTTGTTCGTCAGCTGATTGACCTGGCATTATTACAGAACAACATGCTGAAAGGTGAAGCCTTGAATAATTTTGTAAAAAGAAGTATTGAGTTGATTTAGTCTATCACATTTAATTCATATAACATAAATTAAAAGAGCATTGCGCACGATAAAAGTGTCCGTAATGCTCTTTTTTTATTAATAAATGTGCGGTCATAGTCGATAGATTAGAAACTATTGTATATATTTGAACGTTAAATCAACCATTTATACGATGTTTTGTTGAGCCTTATGAAGAAAGTTTTTTTATTGTTATTTCTCTTTTTACAGTTCTTACCAATGCTTGTCCACGCTCAGAAAGTTGGGTTAGTATTGAGTGGTGGCGGTGCAAAGGGGCTGACACACATAGGAATAATTCGTGCCCTGGAAGAGAATAATATCCCAATTGATTATATTACAGGTACTTCTATGGGAGCTATTATAGGGTCTCTTTATGCCATGGGATATTCACCTGATGATATGGAGACATTGCTGAAGTCAGATGACTTTAAACGTTGGTATTCTGGTGAAGTGGAAGAAAAATATATGTATTATTTCAAAAAGAATCTTCCGACTCCTGAACTTTTCAATATACGCTTTTCGTTCAAAGATTCACTTAATTTAAAGCCACAGTTTTTGCCAACCAGTGTGGTTAATCCAATTCAGATGAACCTTGTCTTTATCGATCTTTACGCACGGGCGACTGCTACTTGTGAAGGCGATTTTGATAAGTTGTTTGTGCCTTTTCGATGTATAGCTTCCGATGTGTATAATAAAAAACAACTTGTCTTAAAGCGTGGTGATCTTGGAGATGCGGTACGAGCCTCTATGAGTTTTCCTTTTATGTTTAAGCCCATTGAAATAGATAGTTTATTGGCATATGACGGTGGAATTTATAATAACTTTCCTACAGATGTCATGCGAGAGGATTTTCATCCGGATATAATTATAGGTAGTGTTGTTTCTACCAACCCGGGAAAACCGAAAGAAAATGATTTGATGAGTCAGATTGAGAATATGGTAATGCAAAAGACTGATTATTCTCTTCCGGATTCGGCTGGAATATTGATGACATTTAAGTACAACGATGTTAATCTGATGGATTTTCAACGAATGGATGAACTGGTGAAAATAGGATATGATCGGGCCATGGGCTTAATGGATTCTATCAAAAGTCGTGTTCATCGTAGAGTAAATATGGATAATATACGACTGAGGCGGTTGGTTTATAAAAGTAATTATCCGGAACTCCGTTTCAAAAATATATATATCGATGGTGCTAATTCTCATCAACAGGTTTACATAAAGAAAGAATTCCATACTTCAGATGATAAAGAGTTTACCTATGAGGATTTGAAACGGGGATATTTTCGTCTATTATCTGATAATATGATCTCAGAGATTATTCCTCATGCAGTTTTTAACCCTGAAGATGATACTTACGATTTGCATTTGAAGATAAAGATGGAAAATGAATTTTCTGTTCGTTTGGGCGGAAATGTGTCCACTACCAGTTCTAACCAAATTTATCTGGGACTTACATATCAGAATCTTAACTATTATTCGAAGGAGTTTACATTCGATGGACAATTGGGAAAAATATATAATAATGCTCAGTTTATGGCAAAAGTAGACTTTGCCACTACTATTCCTACTTCTTATCGCTTTATTGCTTCGATCAGTACTTTCGATTATTTTAAGAAGGATAAGCTTTTCTCTAAAAATGATAAACCGGCTTTTAATCAAAAAGATGAGCGTTTTCTGAAACTCAAAGTTGCTCTTCCTTTTCTTTCAAGTAAACGAGTGGAGCTTGGGTTTGGAATTGCGCAAATAGAAGACCGGTATTTCCAAAATAATGTAATCGACTTCGATAAAGACAAATATGATAAAAGTGAATATCGTTTGTTTGGCGGTTCAGTAAGTTTTAATGGTAGTACATTGAATTTTAGACAATTTCCTACTCAAGGAGCACGAGAGGCACTCGTTGCACAGATATTTACAGGGAAGGAATGCTTTCGCCCTGGGGTGAATTCTGAGAGCAGGAAATCTACGGAAGAGAAACATTCATGGTTGCAGTTATCCTATATGAAGGAGAAATACCATAAAATGGGAGCAAATTGGACATTAGGATGGTATCTGGATGCATTATATGCGTCTAAAAACTTCTCAGAGAATTATACAGCTACAATGATGCAGGCCAGTGAATTTGCACCTACTGCACATAGTAAATTAACATATAATGAAGCTTTTCGTGCCAATCAATATCTGGCAGCCGGGATACGGCCTATTTATCGTTTAAATCAGATGTTTCACGTTCGTGGAGAGTTTTATGGCTTTTTGCCGATTTTTCCTATAGAAAGAAATCCAATTAATAAGGCTTACTATGGAAAAGCTTTCTCTCGTTTCGAATATTTGGGAGAAGTTTCAGTGGTATGTCAGTTGCCGTTTGGTGCAATCTCGGCATATGTAAATCATTATAGCTCACCGAAAAGGGAGTGGAATGTCGGTTTGACGCTCGGTTGGCAATTGTTTAACTATCGTTTCATCGAATAATTTATTTGCAAAAAAGTTTGCTGAAAGCTTGCAAATTCAAGAAAAGTCCGTATCTTTGCACCCGTTAAACAAAAGCAATGGTCGCGTAGCTCAACTGAATAGAGTAGCTGACTACGGATCAGCCGGTTACAGGTTTG
>OGJK01001056.1_pt1 | contig 26546 bp, 19 predicted proteins | sample 1571961 | NCBI WGS metagenome assembly OGJK01 (sample SAMEA2582120, study PRJEB24529) | metagenome | biome: Human gut stool | place: China | collected 2011 | reverse complement strand
CCATTCCGGTGTAACCGTCATCTCGAACCTTTTATGTGCATGGTGCAATCGTGGGTGGTAAAGGAACTAAGGCAGGCAATTGGCAGGAAAAGTTGTCAGGAAACCGCAATCTGTGATTTCGGAGGGTCATGAGAAGTTTTCCGCCAATAGGAGGTTTCCTCTGGTGTTTGCCGTGTTCCTTGCCCACGATACCTTTGCAAAATAAAAGTCGAGGATTACTACAAGCGGATGAAAAAGTGAGGTCGAAACGAAAAACAAAAATGGGAAAGATAGGAAGAAGATAAAATAAAGCAAGCACCGCAGGTAAATGGCTCATTCAACTGTATATACGGCAATATGTATATACATCAATACATATACGACTATACATATAGCCGTATAGTCAAGCATCGCATATAAAAAGAAGGCCTGAAACCGCCCTTTTTCAAAAAGTCGCGAAAAATAAAGCTTTGTTTTTTAACATAAAATGCCCCGAAACCCCACTAAAAGATTTTGAAACTGTTAATATAAGAGTTTCTTTTTTTTGAGGGTGTTTATTTGAGATGAAGTCATTTATTTTGTAACAAACAAAACCGTAGAAATATGTCCAAAAGAAAATCAAAAAAGCGCAATTCCTCCAATGTAAGGAACGAACAACCACAGCAAGGCTCACGCAATGATTACATGAAGGCCTTTGCCAAGAAGCTCATTGACATCATCAAGCAAGCCGATGCCAACGGCTGGCAAAAGGGATGGAAGAGCAACAGCTTTCTGGGCTTCCCTCAAAACTACCGTGGCAGCAGCTATTCCGGAGGGAACAGTATGTTCCTCCTCTTCATGTCGCGCCTGAAAGGCTACAAGACCCCCATCTTCCTCACCTTGAAACAGGCCGGCCAGTTGGACAGCTCTATCAAGAAAGGCGAGCACGGAGTTCCCGTCTTCAAGTGGGGCTTCAGCTACCGCGACAAAGACGGCAAGAAATACGATGAGAAGCAGGTAAACGCGATGAGCAAGGAAGATAGGGATGCCAAGGGCATCAGCGGCCATCCCTTTGTCCGCACCTACACGGTTTTCAACCTCGACCAGACCAATTATGCCGAGGTGCACAGCAAGCGATACCAGCTCCTGCTTGACAAATACTCCCGTGACGGCGGCATTGAGAAGATGCAGGACACCGAGGGTATGTTCAAGGACGAAGCCATCGACAAGATGGTTTCGGACAACCAATGGGTATGCCCTGTCAAGCCCGACGCGCAGCAGGATGCCTATTACAGTGCTGGCAACGACATCGTTGTCGTGCCCACCAAGAGCCGCTTCAAGATAGGGAACACCCCAGAGGATATCTACGCTGACGGCATGGAATACTACTCCACGCTGTTTCATGAGATGGCCCACAGCACCGGCCATCCCTCCCGTCTCAACCGCACGTTTGGCAAGTTCGGAACTCCCACCTACGCTAGGGAAGAGCTTGTCGCGGAGTCCACCGCTGCCCTGCTCTCCATGAGTATGGGCTATAACGGCAAGGTCATCAAGAACTCTGGTGCCTACCTTGCCAACTGGCAGAGAGTGCTCGCCGGAAAGCCGGAAGACATTGTAAAGATCATGTCAGATGTCAGCAAGGCCTCCGACATGATTATCGAGCGCATCGACAAGCAGCGTGTCGCCCTGAATCAGGCTTCTGTCAAGGCAGGGGTTTCAGAGGGGATTGGCATCGACCTTACCAATACGAAGCCACAAGGCAAGACCTTGTATGACTTACAGGCCCAGTACGACAATATCAACAACCAATACCCCTTTGCCGTTGACGATGACCGCACCCGGCAGATTGCCAAGCGCATCAACCAGGCCAAGGAAATCATGACAGCTTACAATAACAATGTCGCCAATGCGTATGGTGATGATTTCCTGTTCTCCAAGGAAGCCATGACTACCGTCATTCCTCACGCCGTGTATTCTGGTCGCGAGCAAGTGCAAGTGGAATGGCGAGAACAGGCTGCGGACACCGTTTCAGAACCCCAGTCCCATGAGGAAGTCCAAGAAAAGGCCTCTCCGGCAGTCACGCCAACTTCCGCGCAAGAGGAAGCAACCCAGCCCATGCCCCTTGCAATCCCCGTATGGGAAGCCTATCGCAGCGACATCGCCAGCGGCAAGGATGGAGATTTCACCTTCCCTTCTACCGCAGAGGAATACGGGAAACTCCTTAAAGACGGCTTGGGCGACCTTTTAGACAGGGTGACAGAAGCAAGCTATATCGAGGACGAGGATGGGTATCACCATCTCAAAGCCAAGATAGACGGCAACGACCTCCGTATCAGTCCAAGGGATATTCCGGAAGAGCTTGGGAATTGGCTCATGAGCGTGCCAACCAAATCCGAAAGCTATGGTCTGTCCAGCACCCACGTCCGCCATACCGGCGAAGCCGTCAATATCGTGGCCGCCTATGTCTATTCAGACCTGATTCAAAAGGAAGTCGCCGCCCGTGAGGAAAAGAGGTTCTTCTATCAAGGCAAGAGCTGGAACAGCACCCTTGCCGCATTTAGGGAGAACGAATACCCCTTTGAGGTAAAGACAGCTTTCATGGCTCTTAGGGACGGTCGTGGAAATACCCGTCAGGAGCTGACGGATAACACTGTGGGGATTATCGAGAAGCTCAAATTGGAGTTGGATCTTACTTATGAGCAAGAAGACATTTCCGAATACGATAAGTCCATCAATCTACTCAAGACCAATCAGCTATACGCGGACTACGTTGCCATAGCCGCTCCCGAGCAAAAGGAGCAGGTGGAAGAGGCGCAGGACAGGGGCATCGACCCTGACGCTAACCCTCTTACCGCCGAGCCGACCGGCCAAGACGATTATTTGGATGCCATGGAAGAAGCTATGGAGAAGCAAACTGCAAACGGCGTGGCAGACGACGTTTCCCTTGCCGAGGACAGCAACCCACAAACCGATGTGGCAGGTGTAGCCGAGCTAATCATGGAAACAGGCCACGTGTCAAAGGAAACCGCCGAGAAGAAGGCCGCCACGATCGTAGAGGCGCAGCAAGCCGCCGTAAACGAGAAGAAGCAGAAGGCCGACCAGGCCAAGCAGGAGGCGGTGAAGAAAGCCGATGAAGCCCGTAAAGCAGAAGAGGAACGCCGTCGTGAGGCCGAGGAACAAAGACGACGCGAGGAAGAGAACAACCGGCAAGGCAAGGATGGTGGCCCTGCCGCCAAGATTGTCCTCCATGCCGCCCTGCTCCTCGGAGCCTTGGAGCTGGCCAAGGGCAATAAGGGCGTGTGGATGAACAAGGCAGGCAAGAGCAATGCCGAGTTTATTGGCGCGAAACGTCCTATCATGGCCTACAACAACATCATGATGAACCTTCAGTCCGACCAGAAAGGCTACCGTTCCAATGTCTACACCACCTACGACAGTGCCAAGGACAACGGCCGCCCCGTCAAGCAGAACGAAAGCTCGCTGGGCTTCAACTGGACACGGTGGGACTACCAGAACATCGCCACGAAGGAAGTCATCAGCAGGGAAGACTACGCCAACCTCCCTGCCGAGGAGAAAGAGATGTACTCGAAGCACAACACGCATGAGACGCATGATATCTTCAATATAGACCAGACCGTCATGCCAGCCGCCAAGCACGGCGAGTACATAGCGTTGCTGAAAGACAAGGGAGCCAAGATAGAGGAACTCTCCGAGCGCGGCGTGTCCAGCATGATGAAGTTCTCCGAGAAGCTGAAGGCCAACCATCCCACGGCCCTCGTCATCGCCCGTACCGAAAGTAAATACGAGTTTTACGGCAGCGATGCCACAAGGGCCGGTAAGCTGCTGAACCTGCCCGTCGGCCATACCGACATCGACGGCAAGGCCGTCAAGACCACCGGATTCCCCCTTGATCGCATCGATGACTATCTTCCCAAGCTCGTCCAGGCCAAGCAATGGGTCGTTGTCGCCGACAACCTCGACAGTGCCAAGCTCATAAGAAGCGTGCCCGACGAGAAAGAAGTGCTGGACAGGGCCTATTCTACCGCCAGAAATGTCGCCAAGGCCACCGGCATAGGCTATGAGCGCGTCATGGTATTGCAAGACGCGGAGTACGACCGCAAGGCCGACAAGATCATTGTCAGCGGCATGGCCGACAAGGACAGCGGCAGCAGCCGCCAGACCGCCATCGAGAAAGCCAACGACATCTACCGCGCGGTGGTGGCCGCCACGGGCAGTGAGCAACGCCTGGATCGCATGGGGCGCAACAACCTCCTTCCCAAGGACGACGCGAAGTACGAGCGGTTCGTCCAAGACCTCGCTTCCGGAGTCCTGATGGCACGCCAGGGGCTGCCGGCCACCCTGCCTAAGGAAAGCATGGGGCATATCGGCTACTGGCAGCGCGAGCTTAGGGAGAATCCCAAGCTGGTAGGCCTGTTGGAAAAGGATGTCAACAATGCCGTGGAGTCCATCGACAAGCACCTGCGCCAGCAAGCCGTGAGATACGAAGACATCCGTAAGGACTTGCCGCCGAAGGACTTGGTTGCCAGTCCAAGGCAGTTCCAGATCTCCACCGACCTTGCCAAGCTTCCCGACATCGACTCCAAGGAGATTGTCATTGTCCGGGACAAAGCCAAGGACACGGCAGATGTCATCCTTCCCGAGGGAGCCTCCTTGGAAGACAATGTGGAAATCTCCGGCATCCGCAAGGACCGCATCAGGATAGCGTTGGGGCATGAGGGCATCACCAACGTCAGGTTCTACAATGCCGGGGGCGCGCTGGGCCTCAAAGAGCCCAACGACTACTACAAGGACAAGGCCGTCTCCATGGAACGGCTGAAGCAATACGAGCTGAACCGTCACAAGGATATAGACGTAACGCCGCAGATCGCCGCCGCCTCCAAGCCCAAGATAGAGGTCTTCACGCATATCCGCGACGAGAAGGGGCAGTACGCCTTCTTCTTCAAGGCCGAGAACGAGCCTTCCTTCTCCGTCTATCCCAACGATGCCCACAAGCGGCTGTACTTCGATGTCAGGGGCACGGACCGCCAGCAGGAGATTCACGATGCCCTTGCCCAGAAATACTACGCCGTGGCCAAGAGCCACCCAGAGATCAAGGCAGAGCTTGTCATGCCGAAAGTTCCCGACGTGGATGTCAGCAAGATAGAGCGTCCCACCATCACGAGGGACAAGGACAACCCTGCCAAGAAGTACGTCACGGCCACCATCGGCGGCGAGTTCATGAAGAAAGAGATCACGAAATCGCAGTGGGACAAGATGTGGCTTGCGGATGATATGTCCGCCTACAAGAGAGCCATCGCCGCCGTTGTCTTCGAGCCGGTCCTGAAAGCGTCCGCGCAAAAGAGCCAGGCTGCGGAGCAACACACAGGACAGCCATCAGCTCAAACAACCGGGCAATCCGCCAGCCAGACAGCTGGTCAGGCATCAGGACAGGGTGCTGCCCAGAACACGCAGCAGCCGGAAGCGGCCAAGACGGAGCAAACTTCCGGTAATGAAGATGCCGCTGACGATAAGGAAGATGGCAAGGAGGTACAGCAGGATGCGGAAGCCGCTGGTGAAGAGAACGTCAAGCAGTCTGAAGAAACCACCAAGCGACCAAAGGGTGTCCGTATGGGATAAGCCTTTCCATTGATAATGAAGACATATAACAGACAGACATGGCCATATCCACCACAGAATTCATCAACCGATACGCTCCCTACGCCATGGAGCAACAGGTCAAGTACGGCATTCCCTCTTCCGTGACCCTGGCACAGATGGCCTTGGAGAGCACGTGGGGCACGTCCAGGCTTGCCCGTGAGGACAACAACTATTTCGGCATCAAGAAAGGCCCCTCCTAGACAGGTGGTGTCGGCTACCATGACGACGACCGCCCCAACGGGGCCTTCCGCCGGTACGACAGCGTGGAGCAGAGCATAGAGAACCACTCCTATGTCCTGCTGCAGCCACTCTATCAGCGCAGATGCCCCGTCAACGACAGCACCGACCATTTGGGCTGGATAAAGGGCATCAAGGCAGGAGGCTACGCCTCTGACCCAGACTATGTGTCCAAGGTAGAGAATATAATCCGCACCTACGGCCTGGACAGGTTCGACCGCCTTGCCCTCCAACAGGTCCAGCAGCAAGGCGTGCAGGTGGGATATATGAGGGGGCAACAGCCGGGCAACGCGCAAGCGTCTTCCTCCCAAATCCTCCTCACGCCCCTCCTGGGTCATTGGTGTATGCCCATCAACTTGGATGGCCTGAAGGTTACAGGAGTTTTTGGAGAGTCCCGTCCGGGACACCAGCATGGCGGCATCGACCTTAGCACCCAGGGCAAGTACCTCCCCATCTATGGAACGGAGGACAACGGCAGGGTCATCGCCGCCAAGCCCAACAATGGTTCTGCAGGCAATATGGTCACCGTGGAGTACAGCCGTTCCGACGGCACCCGGCTCCAGTGTACCTATATGCACCTTAGCGAGATAGGTGTCAAGGTCGGCGATGTAGTCAACGTCGGCACACAGCTGGGGTACAGCGGTAATTCAGGCCGCTCCACCGGCGCGCACCTCCACTTTGAGACCAAGTTCTACAATGCCAACGGCGAGCTTCAGCGTTACGACCCTGCGGAGTACATTGCCGAGCTGTCGTTCCGTGGCAACATCCCCGGAGTGCTCAACAAGGACGGCCAGGACTTGGCGGCACGCTACACCTCACAGATGGCGTACAGCAACGCACAGTCCGCAAACTCGCAAGAGGCCGGCATGGATGCCCGGACACAGGCAATGCTCGCCCAGCTCACCAACTCCGACGATCCCAACCGGTGGTTGGAGTATCTGATGAACAAGAACGGCGACAACGAGGGTCTTGCCGGTGGCGGCCTCTCCGACCTTATCTCCTCCCTTTTCACGAGCATCCTGTTGCTTGCCCAGGAGCTGAAGTTGGAGGGCAACGCTGCGAGTGAGTCGAAGAACCGTAAGGTAGCAGAGAATCAGGAAACCAAGGAGGCCGCCTCTATCCGTAGAGACAGGGAGAGCGTCGATGCGCAGCGTCTCTCCCGTGCCGCCTCCCTGAACTATGACACCGAGCTTCCGGAGGCCCAACAGGCCAACACCCTGAAGAGAGCTTAAAGAACAAGTAAAAGACATATATCAACAGCATCAACTTAACAAAGAAATCATGATTAAATGCAATGTTACAGCGTGCGGAATCATCAGCAATTCCGCAGTAGAGAAACAGAGTAAGGAAGGCACGCCCTTCATCTCTTTCAGCATCACCATTCCCATTGCCGGAAGCGACGGCTCCGGAGCGGAGCTTCAGGTGTTCGTCTCCGCCCCGGGCAACAAGGACACCGCCTCCCAATACTCCACGGGGCGTAGGGTAAGGCTCAACGGCACCCTCTATATCCGTCGCATCGATGACCGCACCTATTACAACCTCCGCACGGACGGAGAGATAGAGGTGGTCAAGTCCACCGAAGCTGATGCCCTCACCGGCTCGATGGAGTTCAAGGGTAAGGTCAAGGACGAGATCAAGGAGCGCACCAACAAGAACGGCCACCAGTTCCAGACCTTCTCCGCCGTCTCGCAGGACAAGGACGGCGAGAAGCGCGGCTGGCTATGGGTCCGTTTCCTCGTTCCCACCCCCGTCCATCAGGACTTCTTCAAGCCCGACGCATACGTGGCCGTTAAGGGAGAACTCCAGTTCCACGTCTACAAGGGCAATGTCAATGTAGAGTGCCGCACGAGCAGCATCGAGCCTTGGGAGTTGAGCACGTCCCAGCCACAGCAGTAGGGAGCATATCATCATCATTGGGCACCGGATATAGAGCTTTGGCCATCGTCAATACCTTATAGGCCGGTGCTTTCATATTTTCATAAGCAAGACCAGTATATGAGTGAACATGACAGACAGCCGGGACTCTTCGGCAACCGCCTGTTAAGCGGCTGGGGAAGAGTGTTCGGCAAGAAGCAAGACAACGAAACGGACAGCAATCCCGTGCAGCACCAACAGAAATCAAAGCCATTCCCTGCCAACCATTTCTTCTCCCGAGAAGAGTTGTTGTTCCTGTCAAAGAACCAGGAGCAGTGTACCCTTCTCCAGCGTTGGGCGTTGGGAATGAGCCTTTGGGCCAAGGAAAGATCCGATGAAAAAGAATGGAACGACCCGCAGTTCTTTCCATACGTCCAGTGGCAGGACGGCTTGATGAGCACATGGATAGGTAACAAGGCCATCCCCGACGATATAGACAAACAAGCCGACCGCCTCTATCAGCTACAATTAGAAGGTTATGAGATGTCTCCGGATTTTGTCAGGATGATAGAGGCAAGGGCTTGCAGGAGTCTTGTCTCCAGCCTTTTCATGGCAGAATCTCCTGCCGACAAAAACGGGAAGAACCGAAAGAAATTTATTTGGGTCAGCTCTATTGTGGACAAACCCGGTGAAGACCTCGCCTTGGTTGTGCGCCATTACAACAAGGTCAGCCATCATCACGTGTCAGAAGCGACCGTTCCCTACAAGCAGTTCAAGAAGCTCATTGACAGCAAGGAACTCACCGCCCTTGGCAATGAGGCGCAACGCAAATGGAACGAGCAAGCCACGGAAAGAGACAAGGCGGAGCATCTGTTCAAGGATCTGCTGGCCCTGATGAAGCGCAACAACACCTGCCAGGGAATGTTCCCTGCCAACAACACCCTCGTTATCCGTTTCGAGGATGGCAAGGACAATGTGCCTGTCGCGTGGTCATTGGCTGATGACAGGATAAGATTGGACTTCGATCCCAGCGTTTCCATTGCAAGGAGTTCCTTTTTTGTTACGGCGGATGAATCCTACCTTTTTGTCGATGTCCTGGACTATATCCGCAGAACGCTGGATGAGAAAGACAACAACCGAGACTTGCTGGCCTTTGTCCGCCTTTTCGGAAAAGACTTCTGCGGCGAGCAGGTGCTGTCCTCCGGGAAACAGCCCTTTGGAACATTCGGCGGTGTCCATGTCAATTGCGTCACGGCAAAAGCGTCCGACGCGGTTGTAGCCTTCAACAGTGCCACCTTGGAAACCGTGTCGCTTTCCCTTGATGACAGGACGGCTTTGTTGAAAGCCATTCTGTGCCATGCGGATCAGGTGCTGTCAGAATTGAAAGCCAACTTTCAGCAAGCCCCTGACGCAGCGACCAAGGAAACGTTGCAGAACAGAATCAAAGGCATCTATCAAGGTTTGTCAGCCTATAACACGGCGCACCAGCTCCCGACCTTAGAAGCGTTGTGGCAGCACATCCTCTCAAAATATGAAGTTCCCTAGAGCCAGCCAAAACAGGCAGAGATGCCACGGCCCACAATTCCACAGCCAGCGGTAGGCACACCAACGGCCAAAGAGGAAACCATCAACGAGCAACCTACGCCGAGTGTTGCCGAGTCTACAACAAAAAAGGTGGAAGAAACGGAAAAGGAAGCCAACGCCAACAAACCACCAACCCCAGAACCGGTCCCTGTCAAGGCAGAGGACACGAAAGAGCCACCTTCCGCCAATTTTTCGGAAGACACTTCCGCAGAATATCTGCCCGAAGGCTATATCCAGGTAGAGCCGTCCTCCAAAGGCCGTTGGCACACCCCTGCCATGATGCTTCGCGAGGCATACAGGGTTTTCGGAAAGCTGTTGAGCGCGAAGCTCAAAAGGCAGCTTGAAAACGAGAACGACCCTTGGGTGCCCAAGTCCATGATGCTGCCGAGGGATTGCGACGGCAAGACCTATACGGGAGTGAACGCCATCATGCTCGCCCTATGGATGGAGGAATGCGGCTTTGAACTCCCTTACTTTGTCACCGAAGACGAGGCAAGGGCCAAGGAGCTTGGCATCCTCCAGGATGCCGAAAGCCTTTTCGTCCTTGGCAAGGACGGTGCCATACGGGTATATAACATCGCCCAGACCACCTTCCCTGTTGTCCAGCGTCGTTCTTACGAGTCGATCAAATTGAACATGATAGCGATGGAGCGGAAGAAAACGTCAGGGTACCAGTTCCTCGACGCGGACAGCTTCTGCAAGACCGCCTTGCAGTTTGACAGCGTTCCGGGGCTTTCCATTTACAGCCATGCCGATAAGGTTATCCATATCGCCCCCAAGGACAGGTTCGCCAATGAGGATGACTATTACCGTGACCTCGCCGTCGCCATGGTCGAGAGCACCCGAGAGGTCGATTTCGACACGCTCCGCCTTGACACCTATCTTTTTGAGAACCTCGTGTCCCACTTGGGCAGCGGCATCATCAGCCAGAGCTGCCGTTTCAACGCCACCAACCCCGAGTATTCCCATATATGGAGGGAACGACTGGTGAACAACCCCCGAGTACACCAAGAAGATACTGGAGCAGTCAGACACCTCCTCCGTCCAAGTTCTCAATGCAACCTTGGCATAGAGCGGTGGGAGAACAAAAAGACGGCTTGCAATTCAGAACTGCAAGCCGCCCTTTTATCTGATACGCGGATATCTTCAGGCTAATTCTTTTGCGTTTGCCTCCTCCGCCTTTTCCACTGCGTTAAGGATTGTCTGCTTGATGATATCAAGCTCAAGCCTTATGGGGTGTACGTGCCCACCTTCAGCAATGGCCTCGTTGATGAAAACGGGAACATCCCACCATTGCTTCACATTATTTCTTGTGATGCCAAGAGCCTTGGCACAAGTCTGTTTCTTGCCAAGAAGGTTCTGATACCGCCAAAGCGTTATCTTAGCGGCGTTCTCCGACTTCTTCAGCGTGGCCATCAATCCCCTGTCCTTTCTCCATTTGTTGAACAGCTCCATAGGAACATATTTCTCTTCCTCCTCCATGCTTTCCTTCCAAGCCTCGTCGAAGGCTTTGCGGAACTCGCTCCACATTTCCGGTGTCCACTCGTCATCCGGTTCGTCGCCATACCGTAGTTCGTTGATGAACTGCTCCGCGCCCTCCTCATCGCCTTCCGCGAAGCCCAGTACGGGGCACCACTTCTTGTAAAAATCCTTCACTTCCTGTCCGTGCATTTGGATGCACTGCAGGTTCGTTATCTCTTCCCGATCGAGTTTCCCGATCAATTCTTCTGACAGTTCTACCATATTGTTGAAATTTAAGATGATTGATTACCTGTTTACCTTCGCATTCCCCTGTATTTCTGCTCCGCCTTCTGCGAGTTCTCATCCCCCAAGTGATAGAACTCCTTTTGCATCTCCTCCGTGTACTCCTCTTCCGGGACATAGCTCTTGAAAGAGTTGTCCGGCTCTTTCACCCAGCATCCATAGATGCCGAAGTTATACCTTGGCAGCTCCCGTGACATGACGCTGTCATACTCCTCGCGGTCACCGCTCACCACCTTGATGCCGCCGTCGGCGAGGAAGTCGAAGCCGAAGGTGAAGATTCCTTCCTGCTTGTCCACTGATATGACGCTACCTGTGCATATCTGTGCCACCTGCTCGTTGGAAAGCTCCAGCTCGTTCTGCAAGGATGCCAGGTTGTCCTCCATCAGGGAGACAGGGATGTAGAACACCCTGTTCGTCTTGTCATCCAGCTGCACGAAGCACTGCTCCTTCCCCTGCATCTTGGCGATGATGATTTTTCCGCTCCGTAGCGTGTTCTGCTCCTCCGGCGTGAAGTCCTCCAAATCCGCCATCTCGCTCCTTGGGGCAATCAGGATGTCCACGATGCCGTCCCACCTTTCAAGCTTGACGCGCGCCTGGATCGTCCTCCGCACGCCATCCCCCAAGTCCACGCTGATGGGCAGGATGGGAGTCCACATCCCCTCCAGCAGCTTCTTCATCACCATTTCCGGCAGGTCATCCACCATTTCCTGAGACAGACCGATGCTATCAAACTTGCCATACGGTATCTCATTCTCGTCAAACGTACTTCTCATAATTCTTCGGTTTATTGTTTTTGCAAAGATAGTTTCTTGTTTTGAAAGTTCACCCCTAAAAAAAATAAACCTTTTATATTAACATTTCCAAAATGTTTTTGGGCGATTTTCGGTGGTTTTCGGGCGTTTTCAGTTTTGGAAATGTTAATATAAGACTTCCTTTTTTTTCTTACCCCTTATTCAAATGGTTTATTTTATTTTTGTAATCAAAAAAAGAAGGATGATGGCATCATTTTCAAGAAACATTCTCATTGCCGTTTTTAGCCTGTCATGCCTTTTCGTGTCAGGGCAAGGCAAGGCCACGGATGACAGGATGCAGGATTACTGGATAGACAAGTACCTTAGCGTCAGCTTTCCCTTGCAGAGCATCAAGGTCAACTCCTCTTTCGGCATCCGCAAGGATCCTTTCACTGGCAAGGCCAAGGAGCATTGCGGCCTGGACTTGGAGGCACGCTACGAGGATGTGCTGGCCATGTTCGACGGCCATGTCGTGAATGTCGGCCATAATGCCGCCTCCGGCAACTACGTCATCATGCGCCACGGTGACTACACCGTCAGCTACTGCCACCTCTCCCGTGTATGGGTAAGGAAAGGGGAACGGATCTACGCCGGAGACCCCGTGGGCATCAGTGGCTCCACCGGACGCTCCACAGGGCCGCACCTCCATATCACCAGCAGGCTGAGGGGGAGGCTTGAAGACCCCTACAACCTCCTCACCTACATAAGGGATGTCAAGCTCCAGTGCATCTCCGCCCTCCATCTCAACGACAAGAGCGTCCACACTCCCGACGAGTTCTTCAGTGCCTACGCCCCTGCGGCCATGCGCCAGCAGCAGAAATACGGCATCCCAGCTTCCGTCATCCTCTCCCAGATGGCCCTTGAAAGCAACTGGGGCAAGAGCAGCCTGGCACAGGCCGGGTTCAATTACTTTGGCATTAAGACCAACAGGCAATGGCTGGCCAACGGCCTTCCGTACAGTGTCCATGATGACGACCGCCCTAACGAGAAGTTCTGCAAGTTCGCCTCCCCGGAGGCAGGGATGGAATACCATTCCCGACTCTTGATGTCCGACCGTTACAGGGACTGCCACAGGCACGGCCCCACGGACTTCCACGGCTGGCTCGTCTCCATCAAGTCCGCCGGTTACGCCACGGCCAAGGATTATGTGCGCCGGTGCGAGCGCATCATCATGAAGCACAAACTCTACCTCTATGACATGGAAGCCGACCGGCTGTAATATATAGAATAGGTATAAACAAAGAAAAGAAGATATGAAAAAGACCCTTATCCTGTTGTCCGCCCTCGCATTCCTGGGGCACGACACCCATGCGCAAGTAGTGTATGGCGACAACGAGTATTCCTACGTGCAGTCCCTTTACAAGGGTCAGCCAGGCTCCACGACCCATTCCGGGGATCTCTCCGGACAGGTCATGCCAGCCAAGTACAGGCTCTCCGGCCTCGGTGACAACTGGTTCGCCTCCGTGCAGGGGGGGGGCGTCTCATTCATCGGCGACCCTGCCTCGCACACCGACTTCAACGGCAGGACCAAGATGGGCCTTGATGTTTTCCTCGGCAAATGGCACTCGCCTTATTTCGGCACGCGCCTGGCCTATCAGGGCTTGAAGTTCGTGGATTCCCATCGCTCCTCCCAGTCCTTCGGCAGCTACCATGCCGACCTCCTGTTGAACGTGTCATCGTTCTTCCGTCCCACTTTCGACAGGCCGGCAAGGTGGAATGTCAGCCCATACGTCGGGGCAGGTTTTGTCAGGCTGAACCGTCTGAAGAGAAACACCTTCGCCCTCTCCTACGGCCTGTGGGGGAGTTACGGCCTAAGCTCCCGAGTCAGCCTCTCCGCGACGTTGGGCGGTACGGCCACCCGTCGGGACTTTGACGGCTATGGGGAGAAAGGCCGCTTTGGCGACAACCTCCTTTCCGGGAGCATCGGCCTGACCGTCGGCATCGGCCATTTGGGATGGAAGCCCAAAGGCTCTCCCCAAAGACACGAGGAGGCAACCGATTCCGAATATCCGACGGTCGCCGACCTCACCCCTTACCCTCGCAACAACTATGGCGGCCTACGATCCCTTCAGGAGAGAATCGCCAACGGCACTGCGGAAACGGCAGCCACCAATGATGGCCTTGGCAAGTTCGACGCGCCCATCCTGTTCTTCTTCAAGCGGAACTCCACGGTATTGGTGGACAAACAGCAGAAGGTGAACATCAAGGAGATTGCCGGTGCCGTCAAGGAGTACGACCTGTGTGTGCGCGTCATCGGCGCGGCGGACAGCAAGACCGGCCCCCCTGCCCACAACAGGACACTCAGCATCAAGCGTTGCAAGTACATCGCCAAGCTGCTGGTCAAGGCAGGGGTTCCCAAGTCGAAGATGACCGGTGCGATACAGGGCGGCATCAACCTCTATAAGCCCTACACCGCCAACCGGCACACGTGCGTCATTCTGTACAGGCAAAATCAAGAAGACTAAAAGCAAACGAATATGGCAACATTAAGAAAGAACACCGGCTATGGCATGACGGATATCTCCCCACGGTTACAGGACATCCTCAATGCCAATGGGATGCAAGCCCATATCTCCATGACACAGGCAGGGGATTACGAGCTTGTCACCCTGTCGCACAACTCCTCCCAGCCCCGTCGCTATCCGCTCAACCAGCAACAGGTGGAGAGTCTGATGAACGGTGGCACCTCCGCCTGGGACAAAAAAGCCTACAATACCTTCGTGGGCATTGTCAGGAACGACTACTACATCCCCGGCTCCTTTGTAGCGGCCCGCAACGCCAACAGCCCCGTGAACATGGGTCTTGACGGGCACCGGCTCGCTCCCGGGGAATACGGGTACAGGGAGCCGCGCAGCTTCCGTCCGTTCGAGGGGCCGAGGTACGGACGTTTCGACAGCATCATAGACGGCCTGATGGGCCTTGCCCATGGTGGGCGTTTCAGGCGCATCGATGACCGTCCCTTCTTCGCTGGTAGTGTCCCCGTCGTCATTGACCGCCCCGACGGTCGTCTGCGTCCCGGGGAGATGAAGACAGGGGCTTACGGCTTCTATGACAAAGGCACCGGGCAGAAGAAGGATGTCCTCGCATCCATGAGCATCGAGGAGCAGCCGAAGGCCAAGGTCGAGCGTCCGAAGGGCCAGTCCATCCCCCTGAACTCCGTCAGCTCGCCCCTGTATATGTCTGCGGAGAAGTTCCAGCAGATACTTTCCTCGCATGGCGTTGTCATCGACGAGAAGAAGAACCTCCTCACCGTCAAGTCCGCCTCCGTACCCACCAACCTGGAATACACGCTGAAGCCAGAGGAAACCAAGAAGCTCATGAGCGAGAAGTTCAAGTACGAGGACAAGAAAGGCACGCGCAACAAGGACGGCGTGTTCGTCGATGAACGTCTTGCCATCCTGAACGCCGTCATCGGCAAGGATTTTGCCGACAAGATAACCACGGAGCAGCTTAATGGCAAGGACTACATCGACATCAAGCTGAAGCCCGAGGTGGAGAAGGAGCTGGGACTCCATGAGGAAGCCGCCAGGCAATACGTGGCATCGAAGGCGGACATCATCGACATGAGGGAGATGCGCGAGGACTACCGCAGCGGTTTCATAGACCGCTGGAACTCCATCGGCGTTGTCGACGGACGCTCCCTTGACCCCGGCAAGGGCTTTTACCTTCCCGTCAACGATGGCCGCGCCGTGTCCGTGGGCGAGATTCAGGTGTCGCCCGTCAATGACGGCAAGGGCGCAACGGCCTTCCGTATGACCGCCGTAATCAACAACCAGGTCATGTCGCATGACATCTCCAAGGAAGACTATATCAAGTTCATCAACTACAACGATGACTACCGCCTGAAGCTGTTTGACAAAATCTTCGATGAAGTTAAGATCAAGAGCGCGTCCAACGGCCTGTTGGAAGACCCCGTGCGCTCTGGCAGGATAGAGGAAGCCAGCGGCGTGGCGGTGCTTGCAGGGCATTACAACCTGGTTGGTGACAACACCACTGCCGCCATCACCGGGGCGATGGCCTATAAGGACCAGATTTCCGGCAACTACCTGCTCACCATGAGGGAGAGCAAGGACATCGGAATGTGGTCATACAAGATTTCCGAGGAGCAGTACCTCGCCTTCAGGAACGCCGACAATGACGGAAAGGCAAAGTTGCTGTCCACGATCATCCCCGTCAAGGATGAGAAAGGGCAGCCCCTTGCCGTCGTGAAGGAACCCCAGCTGCCTGTCTCCACCGCCGAGAAGCGCATCTCCTCCTATTCGGAGAATACCGATATGAAAGATACCTTGAAGAAAGAAGACGGACAGTCTTACAATGAATGCATGGCGGACGCATTGAACAAGACCATATTTAAAGACACGGAGCATATCAAGGCCGCCGCACTGTCAGAGAAAGAAGCCAAGGTCGTAGCACAGGGAGAGGGCAAGGCAGCAGCGGCCGAAAGAGAACGCCCCACTTTGGCAGAGCTGCGCCAGAGCGTGAAGATAGCCCTCACCGGCGATGCTTACGTGAACGGAGAATCTCTGGAGAACCTGAAGCCGAGCAAGGAATGGGTCAGGAGCGGCGGTCACGGCAGGGCTACCGAGGTAGGCGACATCGCCGTCGAGCGGCTGCGTGACGCTGAAGGCAAGGTGATAGAGGGCAAGTACAAGATGACCGCCGTCATCGACGGCAACGTCTTTTCCCATGAGATCACCCAAAAGGACTTCGACAAGTTCCGTGCCATCAACGACACCCAGCGGATGAAGCTCTTTGACAAGATTTTCCCGGAGGTGGAGATGAAGACCAAGGCCGGGCATGGCTTCAACCTCGGGGCAGCCATCCTCGCCGCCGTGTCGGTCGGCATGGATGTCATGGGGTCCGTTGCCGCCGTCTCACGCCCCCGTCCGGAGTTTTATGCCAGCCGGAGCGTGTTCTCCAAGCCAGGTATCGCCTCCCCGGAGGCTGTTTCCGCCGCACTTTACGAGGCGGAGAGCGAGCATCTGAGAAAAGGCCCGTCAGAGGGAAGGGGAATGGGAATTTAATAACCGCCAGCATCCGTGATATGTTCAACGACGATTTCATGCCATTCCAGACCGTGACCATCCGCCCCCATTGGGGCCAGTTCCTCATCAACGAGCTCCCGGGAATCTTGCTGTTCCTGGCAAGCTGCTGGGTTCGCAGCTTCATGGACTTCCAGTTTCATGAGCTGTTCGCCTGGCCGGCGGTCTTCCTTGCCTTCTACCTGTTCTTCCGGGTAGTCTATATGGCAAGAATAGAATATGTCCTGACGGGCGAGCAGCTGATCACTCTCCATGGGGTGCTCTCGCACTATATAGAGCTTTACCGTGTCATCGACTACCGGCAGCATCAGTCCCTGCCCCAGCAGATTTTCGGATTGAAGACCATCACCATCTATTCCGGGGACAGGAACAACCCGAAGCTGGACATGATAGGCATCAAGGCAGGGGTGGATGTTGTCGGTGAGATTCGCAGACGCGTGGAGTATAACAAGAAAAGAAAGGGAATTTATGAGATTACTAACAGACCTTAGGGGCGTTCTTGCTCTCATGGCAATCAGCGTGGGAACGCTATCAGTAAATGCGCAGGGGTATACGCAGTCCAACCCCCTCGAATATGCGGCAATCTACTCGGGTGAAACGCTCCTTGACAGCCAGATCGTAAAGCAGTCAAGGGCGATGGCCGCCCTTGCAGGGGAACAGGGAGCCATGACTGTCGCGAACACGAAGATGAAGAAATGGGAGGAGAAATACAACTCCTACCTGAAGACGGCCTCCGGGTATGCCTCCGCCATCAAGGCCGCCACGACCCTCTATGCGGACGGTATGCAGACCCTGATGGCCTTGTGGGAAGTCCACACGGCTTGCAGGATAAATCCGCAGGGCATCGCCGCCTCCGTGTCGATGAACAACCTCTATATGGAGACCGCCACGGAGTTCATCCGTACATACAGGTCCTTGAAGAACGTGATAGCCAAGGGCGGAGAGGGAAACATGCTCAACGGTGCGGAAAGGACACGGATGCTGTGGAACCTGTCCACCAGCCTGGACCAGCTCAACAGGAAGCTCCGGCGGCTGGCAGTGAGTGTCACGATGTATTCCTTCGAGGACGTGTGGAACAGGGCGACCTACGGAAAAATAAACAAGACCAACAAGATGCTGGCCGGTGAGTCGTATGATCGGATGCGCAGGGCACTCAGGAATGTCGCCAAGTTTTACAGATACCGTCAGACACACAAGCCATGGGGACAATGAAATTCATCCGGCGCATGGCCGCGGCAATCATCCTTAGCTTCTGTCTCCCAACTGGCCTGTCCGCACAAAACGGTCCCGATGCCATCAGAGCAGGCCTGTTTTTGGAATACGCGAAACAGGCTAAGAAGTCCTTGGCGGCGCAAGATGCCTTGTTGGGCGCAAATCTTACTGGCCACAAGTACCTGAAGGACGAGGTGGAGAAGATTACGAATTTCCAGAGGCAGTTCAACAACTACCTCGACAGCTTCGATGATGTCCTGACCGTGGCCGCCAACATATACGGCATCTATATGGAAGTGGACGAGGCGATGCGAAACATGAAAGCCGTCAGGAGCATCGTCGTGCGGCAACCGGCCAATGTCCTTGCCGTCGCGTTCTCCAAGTCCAAGAACAATATCTATACGGACCTCATAGAGAATGGCATGAGCCTCGCCGCCGATATTGAGCAGGTCCTGCCCCTGAAGAAGGGTAATAACGCAAAGATGACCCAGTACGAGCGGTTCAAGGCCATCGATGACATCCGCGTGAACCTGCGCGCGCTCAACAGGAAGCTCCGGACGTTGAGCCGCCTGGTCCGCTACACGACCATCATGGACTCGTGGTATGACCTCAAGGGTACGGGAAGGGAGTACAAGCCTCGAAAGATGGGAGCCATCACCAAGGACTGCCTGAAGAACTGGATGGGCCATGCCAGGAGCGTAAAATATTAAGTAAAATGGAAGAAAGCAAAGAATTACAGGGAATATACAGCCTTTTCAGGACAACCATATACATATCGCTCCTCTTAGAGTTCTTCATGTATGCCTTGGACTCGGAGGCCATGGCAGGGCTGGGAGGCATCGTGGGCAGCTTTCACCGGCGGCTTGCCCTGCTCTCCATGTACCAGTTCATGCCTTACTCGAAGATGGTGACGCTCATGCTGGTCATCATCACCTGCATCGGTACCAGGAACAAGAAGCAGATAGAGTTCGACGCGCGCAGGATGGTGTTCTATCCGCTCTCCATCGGGTTTGCCCTGATGGCGGTGTCCGTGCTCGTCTACAACAGCGACTGGCACGCGCGGTTGTGGCTTCTGAAGGCCAATATGTGGGTTTATATGGCCGCATCGGTCGTGGGGACGGTACTCGTCCACACTGCCCTTGGCAATGTGTCCAAGTATTTCAAGGACGGTATGCTGAAGGACCGTTTCAACTTCGAGAACGAGAGCTTCGAGTAGACGACGGAACTTGTGGAGAACAAGTATTCCGTCAACATCCCCATGCGGTATTACTACAAGGGCAAGTTCAGGAAAGGCTGGATCAACATCGTCAACCCGTTCCGCGGCACCTGGGTCGTCGGCACTCCCGGCTCCGGTAAGACATTCTCCGTCATCGAGCCTTACATCCGCCAGCACGCCGCCAAGGGTTTCGCCATGGTTGTCTATGACTACAAGTTTCCGACCCTCGCGACCAAGTTGTATTATCACTACCGGAAGAACCAGACGCAGGGAAGACTGCCCAAGGATTGCAACTTTAACATCATTAACTTCGTCAACGTGGAGTACAGCGCGCGCATCAACCCCATCCAGCAGAAATACATCGGGAACCTCGCGGCGGCGCAGGAGACGGCGGAGACGCTCATCGAATCCCTCCAGAAGGATCAGAAAAGTTCCGGCGGCGGCTCCGACCAGTTCTTCCAGACCTCTGCCACCAACTTCCTCGCAGCCTGTATATTCTTCTTCGTGAACTACAACAAGAAACCCTTTGACGAGGACGGCAACGAGCTTTTTCCCGAGTATGGCGAGGATAAGGAGACCCATCACAAGCGGTTGACAGGGAGGGTCTTCAAGGACGCGAGGCAGGTCGGCAACAAGGAATATCAGGTACAACCGGCCTATTGGAAAGGGCAGTATTCGGATATGCCCCATGTTCTCTCCTTCCTCAACCACTCCTATGACGAGATTTTCGAGGTATTGGAGACCGACCCCGAGGTGTTCCCCCTGCTGGGGCCATTCATGACCGCCTTCCATAACCAGGCCATGGAGCAGCTGGAAGGAATGATTGGCACGCTCCGCGTGCAGACCTCCCGTTTGGCCACCAAGGAGTCCTACTGGGTCTTCAGCGGCGATGACTTCGACCTGAAGGTGTCAGACCCGAGGCACCCGAGCTACCTGCTCATCGCCAACGACCCGGAGATGGAGAGCATCATCGGCTCCTTGAACGCCTTGATTCTGAACCGTCTCGTCACCCGTGTCAACAGCGGCATGGGCAAGAACATCCCGGTGAGCATCATCGTCGATGAGCTGCCGACGCTTTATTTTCACAAGATAGACCGCTTGATAGGCACGGCACGAAGCAACAAGGTAGCCGTCACGCTGGGATTCCAGGAGCTTCCGCAGCTGGAGGCGGACTATGGTAAGGTCGGCAAGGACAAAATCATTACCACCGTCGGCAACGTCGTTTCCGGCTCTGCCCGATCCAAGGAGACGCTTGACTGGCTGTCAGGCGACATCTTCGGCAAGGTCGTGCAGCTCAAGAAGGGCATCACCATCGACAGGGACAGGACATCGATCAACCTCAATGAGAACATGGACAGCCTCGTTCCTGCCTCCAAGATCAGCGACATGGCCTCCGGCTGGCTCTGTGGACAGACCGCACGTGATTTCGTCGTTACGAAGACAGGACGGAGGGGTGCGATGGATATTCAGACCGCCGAGGAGTTCCGTACGACGAAGTTCTTTTGCAAGACCTCCTTCGACATGGCGCAGATCAAGGCGGAGGAAGCGGACTACCGCAATTACCCCATCCCGAAATTCTACCACTTCGACTCGGAGGATGCCAAGGAGCGCATCCTCTATGTCAATTTTGAGCGCATAGACAACGAGGTCAAGGATATGATCAAGGCCGTATTCAAGGAATTCGGCAAGGGGGACCCCACAAAGATGCACAAGAAGAGCAACAAAGCGTCTTCCAACGGGTAAGCGGTATTCCGGCTATACAGAAGAAGGGTCATCCGAGCGATAATGTTCTGATGACCCTTCTTTGGTTGTTTATCTGTGAAAATGCCGGCGAGGTTTCCGTTCCTCTTCCTCTTCATCCTCCATGGAGAGCTTGTAGTTCTCTATCTCCTGTCGGAGGTTCTTGGCGTGCTCCTCGAACATGAAGTCCTGGAACGGAACGCTTGACTCCTCCTCCCTTGACCTCACCAGGGCGTTGATGTATTCGGCCTTATCCTCCTTCAAGACCTTGCTGGGCACCAGGCCAAACTCGTTCTGGAGGTGGTTCATCACCAGCCTTGACATACGGCCATTGCCGTCCACCCACGGATGGATGGTCACGAGCTTCAGGTGAGCGTCGAAACTCAGCTTGTATTGCTCATATACATCCGGCTGCTTCAAGAGCTGCTCCCGTCTCTCGTTCATCTCCTTGCAGAACTCATCCAGCCTCTGTGGCACTTTCAGGTAATTCATGTATGCCCTGCCTCCTGCTCCGGCTGTCACGTTTACTAGGCGCAGGTCTCCCCGTGAGGAGTCAAAAGAGCCTCCCATGCCGTTGACTACGCCACCGGTTCTCCGCATGACTATGGAGGACAGGTGTTTCAGCACGCCAACGGAGAACGGCGTGTGTGCCTTTGCCAGCTCCATGCTCCTTTCATAGGCGGCCTTCAGGTCGAGGTTCATGTTCTGCTCGATGATGCTTTTTCCTTTGGCCGTTATCCCCTCGTCAAAGAGCAACTGGTTTTCCACCTCTGTCATCGTAGAGCCTTCGATGGCAGTAGAATGGGTTACAATGGAATAGAGATAGAACTTGTCGTAGTCTATCTGCTCCTGGAAGCCCAGCCTTTTGTACTCTTCCAATATACCCAAGAAAACTTGCCTGTCCATAACATTTCTATTTTATATCGGCAAAAATACGAAATTACAGCCGAATATACAATTATTCTTTGGAAAAAAGCCCGTCATGCCGGTAGCGCAGCTTTTAATAGTAAGAAAAACGGTGCCTGTTACCAGGTTCTATGATATTTTGTCAAATGTCCACCCAGCGCGCCTGTTTGGAACTTGTCCACCATTTCGCCATCCACCTCAATGGGGCTGTCCAGTGTCATGGTTGTCGCCTGTTTGCCGTCACAATCATACTGATGACACGCATATCCAATCGTCATCTTTGGTAGAGTCCATGAACCCCAGTTGTAATCGTTGAGATACCTTAGTACAATCCCTATGTTTTCGGGTATTGTCTCAATGACTTCACTCTTTGCAAGCAGGGTCCTGTATTCCACCTCGTGCTGTTCCCTGTACTTTTCCTCACGGGCCAGAGCGTTTTCTCTTGCAGCTTTGCGCACCGCCTTATCCCTTTTGAGCTTTGCCTTCCACTCTTCTTCGGTGTACTCCTTGCAGCGAGCAAGTACCCCTTCCACGCCTCCAAGTTGCATGATGAACCGTCCTGCGTTCTTGATAGGATCGCCACAAAGGGTGATGCTCAATGTTCCGTCCTCTTTCTGGCGGACTTGATAAACAGCTGTGTTTGTCTGTAAGATTTTCATTGTTTGTTGTGTTTGAAGTTTATATTTATTTCGGGCAACCTGATTCTCAACCTTATAAAAGTTTTTTGTTTCTTCGACCCGAACTTTTTTTTTACCATTCCGGTGTAACCGTCATCTCGAACCTTTTATGTGCATGGTGCAATCGTGGGCTGCAAAGGAACTAAGGCAGATAATTGGCCGAAAAGTTGTCAGGAAACCGCAATCTCTGATTTCGGAGGGTCATGAGAAGTTTTCTGCCAATAGGAGGTTTCCTCCGGTGTTTGCCGTATTCCTTGCCCACGATACCTTTGCAAAATAAAAGTCGATGATGACTGTAATCCGATGAAAAAGTGAGGTCGAAACGAGAAACGAAAATGGAAAAGATAGATAACGTAAGATAATAGGCAACATATAGCCGTATAGCTATATTGATGTATAGCTGTATAGTCGTATTGACATCAATACGGCTATATGTATATACAAGCATATATCAATATCCCCATAAATCAAGTGCTGCAAATTACGAAAAATATCAACAACATTATCGTTTGACCTGTCGCTTCTTGCCAGACTTCAGCATACGCATTCCCATGAGGAAACACCGCTGGCGAAACGCCATGTCATCCTCACCGGGCTTCTTTCCCCATCCGCTCTTAGGAGCCGAGCCGCCTCCTGCGGCCTGTGATATTTCCGTGGCCTTGTCAAGGTAGCCAAGGAACAGGGCGGTGGCCACCAAGGCCACCTGACTTGAACTTTCCGCCATCTGCTCGAACACCGAGCCTTCCGAGAAACCCTTGGTCGCCTCGTCAAAGGCGACTCTCTGTTCTTCCGGGAGGGACTCCCTGTAAGCATGGAATTTACTGTAATGCTCTTGCGCTTCTACCGAGGCCATGTTCCATCCGACGGCTTGCATTTCATGGAGGATCTGTGTGTTCAGGTTTGGTGCGATGGAGCGCATATCCTCCTTGATTTCCTTGTACCGCCCTTCTGTCGCTTCGGTCTGCGCTTTCGCTGTCTCGAGTTTTTTTTCCGCCTCCGCGAGCTTGCCTTGTTTGTCAACAATTTTCGCCTTTGTCTTTTCAATCTCGTCAAGGATTCTCGCGCGTTCAACGTCTGCCTGTTCCTTGGTTATCTTGCCGGTCTTGACATCGCTTTCCAGCTTCTCAATTTCCCGTAGCAGGTCATCCCTGTGACGTTCAAGATTGGCTATCATGGTGGTCAGGCCCTTCAACCTCGCCTCGCTGTGCTTGATGGCCTTTTCCTGTTCAGACAGCAGCACCTTGTTCTTTGAGATCTGTCTTCTCTGTTCTGACAAATCACCTTTCAGCTCATTGACCTCCTTCTTCAAATCTTCCCTTAGTTGGGCATGGTATTCCTCCATTGACCTGTGCTTGTGTCCGGTTTCCGCGATGCTGTCGCCACGGTCAAGGGAATACTTTTTGTTGACCTCCGAGAGCTCGTTATGGAGTTGCGTCATGCGCTGGCTGTACTCGAACTTGCTCTGCCCGGCCATGACCACTTTCCAGGAGAATTTCTCCCTCTCCGTTATTGGCAAAATGGTGCAATGGATGTGCGGGTTTGTTTCATCAAGATGTACTATAAAAGCCGCGATATTCTTTTCACCAAATTTTTTACTCATGAACTTGTACATATCGACGGCCCATTTCTCTATATCTTCGTTTCGGGTGATATGCGAATTGTCGGCTCCCTTGTCCAGGTTCACCTGTTGGTCGCCGAAGGCCAAACGGTGCATCTGATCCCTCGACCCTCCCAGGATGAAGTTAGCCACGGTTCTGTATTTGGGTTCGGGAAGGCCGATATTGGGGTCTATGATTTTCCTTGCCGCCAAGTTGTCCTTGATCCGTTTGGGAATAGAGAGCAGTTTGTCAACAGGGGTGATCACGCCTCCTTTTCGCACCTCGAAATTGAGGTGCTCTCGCGTCGGGTCAAAAGCGTATGACAGCTTTCTCTTGTACGTTTCCTGTGAGAAGTTGCGAAGATGCTCATTGCTTTGTGCGACCGTAATGCCTTTCGTGGGCATCAGATCCATTACTTGTTTTGCCATTCGATATTTATTACATTTGTTCTCTAATTATAGAGTGGTCTCTGACCAGTTCAGGGGGTGGTCTCTCGGAGGTGATCCCTAATGTAAAATTTTAAGGTTCAGAGACCACCCATTTTAAGGATCAGGGACCACCCCAACAAATTTGCTTCATGGGTGGTCTCTCGGAGGTGGTCTCTGTCAATTTTAAGGGTGGTCCCTGTTGATTTTGCAAGGGTGGTCTCTGCGTTCGCAATTTGCTCATTTTGAATATGTTTCATTGGGGGTGATCTCTATTTTTTCGGAGTGGTCTCTGCAAAGTGGTCTCTGTGATAGAATCGTGTTTTGCGAATCACGGCCAGAGACCACCCCACTGGGTCAGAGACCACCCCCGAGAGACCACTTCCGCTTAGACCCTCGGAGAGCCTAATATAGACACGGCTTGCCGCACGAAGTCCCCCCTCCCCAAGGGGGTGTCTATGCCCCTAATTTTGATTAGGGGGGTATTAGGCTACCTCCCAATGTAAAACATTTCATTTCGTTTTCAATACGATTTCCTCCGCGCAAGCGCATGAACCACGACCCTGTCTTCCATCCACCCATTTGATTAAAATTGAGATGTCAAAGTGAGGGTTTCTCCTGTTGGAAAATCCCCTCCGTCATTGTCTGGTGTCTTTTTCGGAGGTGAAAATGATTACGTCCTCCCGAAGCCTGACCATTTTGCTCGTCACGACATTGAAGACCTCCAGGACCTTCAACGTTTCCAGCTTCCGGACGAATCTCATGACGGAGGGTCTGCTCCACCCCCAGGATTTCGCCAGACGTTCCATATTGACCGCCATATCCTCTTCTTGCGTCTTGGCGGTACAATACCGCTCTATGAGATTTTGAAAGGCTTGTAGGCGAGAAAAACGCTTTGATTTCTTGAACGCGTAATCGCAGCACAACAGATCCAGCAGATCCGTGGACATCCTGATTACGTAGTCCTTGCGTTCCTTTTCCGCGCCTTTTTTATCTATCATTTTGTTGCCAACCATAATGACATTTTTTCATAAAAATTATATGTAAAAATCTGTCCGCTTGCCGCAAACATTTTTATATAAAAATCTTCTCCGGCAAAAGCCTACGCGGCCTTCCTCTCCGACGTGTCTTCCAGCGGTATCGGCTTTCTCCCTTTGGGCGTTGTCGGGCCACGAAAATTCGGGTAAAAGAGCGAGGCCATGGCGATAACGAAAAGCACCTCGGAAAGCAGGATGTACCTTCCCTCGTCAAAGACGGAATAGAAGAGGATGGCACAGGACAGTGCGCCCAGCGTATGCTTGTTATTGTGTATTGTGGTGAGAGCCTTATCCGCTATTTTATAGGAGAAAAGCAGCAGCGTTATCCCAAAAGTGAAAAGGTAGACAACCGGACGGGTAAGGAAAGGGTACAGGCAATTGGTCATCTTCCGCCGCATGAAAGGAGCCGCTGTCTTCTTGCCGGTGACACTAAGCTCGCCCAGCCTTTTCTCCTTTGCCATCACCTTGTAAGTAGCAGCCACTTCACCGGAAGCCAGGTTATCCACTCCCTGTATTCCGATAAGAACGATGACCAGCAACAAAGTAAAGAATTTTCTTGGTCGTCTTCTTCTTCTCATCTTGTCATAAAAATCGATAAGGCATGTGCCCAGTCTCCAAACTATCTTCCCGGCTTTTGACATTTGCGGCTGCGCCGCCGTGAAAAAGTTTCGGTACCTTTTTACACTTTCTCTCCTTGGCTTGACCAGATAGTGGTACAGGAAAGGGATGCTCGTCAGCACGACAAAAAGAACTAATTTCAATATCAACATCACCATACGTTCTTCAATTAAATCTGAGTTTTCTATGCCTTCGTACTACTAACGTTATAATCTGATATAAAGCTCTG
>OGJK01001047.1_pt1 | contig 26754 bp, 27 predicted proteins | sample 1571961 | NCBI WGS metagenome assembly OGJK01 (sample SAMEA2582120, study PRJEB24529) | metagenome | biome: Human gut stool | place: China | collected 2011 | reverse complement strand
GAGCCAACAGGATGTGCTCACGAGTCTGAGGCATCGGACCATCAGTAGCGGCACAAACTAAGATAGCACCGTCCATCTGAGCAGCACCAGTTACCATGTTCTTTACATAGTCGGCGTGTCCCGGACAGTCAACGTGTGCATAGTGACGATTTGCAGTCTGGTATTCAACGTGAGAAGTGTTAATGGTGATACCTCTCTCTTTTTCTTCCGGAGCGTTATCGATAGAATCGAATGAACGTAATTCAGAAAGACCTTTTTTTGCCAATACCGTAGTGATAGCAGCCGTCAAAGTAGTTTTACCGTGGTCAACGTGACCGATAGTACCAATATTTACGTGTGGTTTGGACCTGTCAAAATGTTCTTTAGCCATAACTCTAAAACAATTTTTATTATTAAACAATTTATCTCAATAACTCAATTTCATGCAAGTAACTCGCTGTTTACCTGAAAATTACCCAGACAAGTGCGAGAAAACCCATTTAATTTGGCTTGCAAATGTACAAATTAAAAATCATATCTCACAATAAATGAGATCATTTTTCTTAATTTTCTCTTTTTTCTTTCGCTTTAACAAGTTGCCTCTTTAATACATCGTACAACTCGTCCACTGTTTCTTCAAAAGTTTTCGCATTCTTTTTAGCGAACACGTCTTGCCCTTTGACGTCAACATGCACCTCAGTCAACTTATTTTCCAGATGATCGTCTTTTTCCAACTTCAACGTCACATCTATACTCATAATTCCGTCGTGATACTTCTCCAATTTCGAGAATTTCTTATTAATGAACTCCTCCAACACTGGATTTACTGAAAAACCTACAGGATTAATTCTAATGTCCATATCGTTTCCTCCTATAATTTATGCTCGCGGGTGAGCTTGTTTAAAAATCTTCAACATCTTCTCCACAGAGTTGTGAGTGTACACTTGGGTTGCTGCCAGACTGGAATGCCCCAGCAATTCTTTAATTCCCTGAATCGGCGCACCGTTATCCAACAGATGCGTGGCAAAAGAATGTCGCAACACGTGCGGGCTGCGTTTTGCTAAAGAAGTATGTGATTCCAGTTCTTTCGTCACCAAACGATAAACAAAATTAGCGTAAAGCGGCTTTCCCTTATCGGTCACGAAAAACATATCATGCTCCCCTTCCACCACGCGACTCCGGGCATCCAAATAACATTCGATGTCCTGCATCAACTCGGTCACGATCGGGATTTCTCGCCATTTTCCACCTTTCCCGAAAACACGAATACAACGCCGCGAAAGATCAACATTCCCCACCTTTAATCCAATAATTTCAGAACGCCTCATCCCTGTATCATAAGCCATCAACAAGATCAAGAAATCTCTCAATCCGGAAAAACCTTTCTTTTTCTCCGCATCATCCAACGTACATTCCATCTCCTCTTCCCTCACGAAAACCGGTAATCGTTTCGGCAATTTCGGTCCGCTAATATTCTCGGCGGGGTTCACCTCTATCACTTTCTCTTTTACAAGGAAACGGAAAAACGCCTTTATACTGCTCAACTTACGTTTACCGGAAGCGGCACTTAACTTCCCTCTGGCACCGTTCACCCTCAGATCTCCCCTCATCTCTGCCACGACCCATTCTCTAACGAGCTTGGTCGTCACTCGAGAAAAATCCTCATTATTCCTTTCCAAACCACAAAATTCGTAGAACTGATACAAATCCGCCTTATACGCAATGATCGTATTTTCCGAGTAACGTTTCACGCTACTCAAATATTTCAAGAACAATTCTATCTGTATCATTTCTACTATTTTAATAACGTAAGCAAGTTACGTTTTTTTGTTTGGAAAAACAAAGAAAGTGATCGATTTATTCTTCCGCTTGTTGCAAAGATTGACGATAGGCAGCCTTCATCCGGGCCATTCTATTTCTAATAGACGGTTTGGTGAAAGCCTGACGATCTCTCAGTTCTTTAATCACGCCGGTCTTTTCGAATTTTCTTTTGAATTTTTTCAGTGCTCTCTCGATATTTTCGCCTTCTTTTAATGGTACAATTATCATGATTTACAATTTTAAAAAATGAATACTTAATTTTATAATAAAAAAATTCTGCAACACCATTATGTGCTGCTTTCTAATTAAATATATGTATATTTTGTACTATCTCAAAAATAATTGACCACCCCCTTTCAAGCGGATTGAAGTTCATATTAAAAAATTCGAAAACTGGTCGCAAAGGTAAATCAATTAATCGAGATATAAAAATAAAATTTCGTTTTTAGTGTTCTGAATACAAACGAGAAGGAGTTAACAGATTCTCTCGCCGTTAAGTATCCAAACTTAAAACCCCTGTGCATTTTTACCAGCAGAGAAGCACATCGCCAAAACAAAGATTTAGAAAGGAGCTTAAATGAAAAAAAAGGGGGGGGGGACTCGCTCGCCGCTGTCATCCCCCTTCTCATTGACCTCGCCCTCCTTACCTGCCCAACAAGTCTATTTTTCCAGATAGCTAATATACTACACCACACACTCAAATTACAAATACAATCGTATCAAAAATCAATTTTATCGAAGATAAATGCTAGAAGAATGCAGGATGAATGCTCCGTGGTTTAAATGAACTACCAGTAAACAACCAAGAGAATAATAGATTGACATAGCTTAAAGCTAGTACTACACCAGACTTTTACCAAAGTAATAATCTCCTTCTGCTCTTTTAGCTCCCTTCCATCGCCCTTTCATAGCCCATTCCCCATAAGCGAACAACGGAACGAAGAGCTTAATGAAAGACTCACGCCAGATTATTACTTCGGTATTTCAAGAGAATTACAGTGGTACATCAGGGATTCAACAAGTCCTTACAATAATAATCAAGTATCCCATTGATCATATCCAGATAAGCTTTCGCTTTTATATTTTCGGGATTTATACGCATCACCTCATTCAGATGGTTTATCGCTTGCGTTGTCTCCCCCATGGCGTTATACACCACACCCAGCTCCAACAGCACGAGTTCCCGTTCTCCTTCATTCTGTTCTAACATTTGCCGGAGCATGGCAATTGCTCCTTCCCGATCGCCTTGTTTTGCCAGTTGTTTTGCGTCTTCTATATTCATTGTTATTTTTACTTTTTATAAATATCCGTCTCAAAGGTAGCAATATTTTTCACGGCATCCTCCACCTTCAAGACAAACCTGTTTTTTCCTTTCACGAAAACGGGTTCATTTATGTTACCTTCCAGCAGGCGATTTTTCGCATCATACGTGAACAAACACCATTTCCCGTTCACCTCAACCCGATAAGAAGAGATGCCCGACAAGTCGTCAACCATCCGGAATCGGATTTTCAGCCCGACCTTCCCCATGTAAAGAATAACCGGGGCAACCGTGTCCTGACGAACCGTGTACTCACCCAACACCCGGGGAAATGCCTCAAGCCCCTCTTCCGACCATCGGGTCTTCAAGGCAGAAAAACGATTATTTTTCTCCAACAAACAAATCACAGACTTTCCTGGAAACTTCCCGTCAACCACCAACCGGGCATTTTTCATCAACGGGTATATTTGCTTCCCAGTAGAAAATACCTCAATCGTCTCGACACTATCTCTCAAGCGGGAAGACACTTCCGGCTTGCACACGACCGGATAGGGTAAAGCATCTGCCTCCAACCACAGAGTATATTTTTCTTTTTTCAAGCTATCGCTTTGGTGATTCATCAATAATTTTTCCCCATCTGCCAATACCAATTCCCGCAAGGGAGATTTACCCCATAACTGGAACATGATTCTGGAACAATTCCCATTAATATCCGATAAATCAACCGCAACATCCACCACACTGTCTTTCTCAACTGAAACAAATCCCCCGTTCTGATTACGAACGGGCAACAATTGCCCTAGATAATTCCCGAAAGTCAAGTAAACCAAGCGGTTTTCCCTGTAATGATGAAAATCCTTCAACTCGTTAACCAAAAACGTCTGGTCAAAAGAAAGCTCGTTCATGGTCATTTTAAAGACCTCCTGCCCGTTAGCCCTCACGCTCAAACCATACACACCCAATTTATTCCAAGAATCTTTCATGTAGTCATCAGATTGTATCCCGATCCCGACCATTCCGGCAGGCACCCCGACCTTTCCTCCCCGGAATACCCGGTTACCCGTATTTTTCACCTCCACCCGGCGGACAGGAGTCCGGGTTCCCTCGTCCGAAACCGAATACACGTAAACACCCCGCACGTTTGGCCCAGTCTGCAAGGGGTTCAAAGCATGTTCACTCTTCGTGTCGCGCACCTCAAAATGCAAATGAGGACCACCCGAAGAACCGGTATTCCCGCTATAGGCAATCGTGTCCCCCGCACGGAAACGGAGTTCATAGCCCGACATATTCTCATCCACCTCGAATGACTCCTTATTATATTGTATATTTCTCACGACTTTCGCAATTCGGGGTACAAAACGGCTCAAATGACCATACACCGTGGTTATTCCCCCCTCGTGTTCCAGATACAGGGCATTTCCGTACCCTGTAGCAGAAACCTTTACACGTGCCACGACACCGTCTTTCACGCAAATCACCGGTAGGCCTTCCCGTCCTCCGGTTTTAAAATCCAACCCGGTATGCAGGTGTGTCGCCCTCAATTCTCCGAAATTCCCACTCAATAGCGGAACATTTTTCAACGGGTAAAGCAAGGTATCAGTTTGTGCACAAACATTTGATGATAAAAGAAGTAACATCAACAACAAAGCTCCAATCCCTCTCCACATTATTTTATTTGTCATAAAAAAAACATTAAATCCATTGCAAAATTAATAACACTATTGATATTTAAAAGAAATTATTCTATCTTTGTGGTGTAAAGATTATGTTATGACAGCAAAACAAGATGCCGTTATTAACGAGCTAAACACAAAAGTTGAACGACTGATAAAACTATATATATCCTCGCTGGACAAAAACAGAGAGATGAATTCAGAGATGAAAGAACTCAGGATTCAAATTGAGCGGATGAAAAGTGAGAACATGAAATTACATGAAGAAATCAAGACATTGAAGGTGGCTACCGCTATCTCGACCGGAGAAGGAAGTTCCGAGGCCAAAAATAGAATAAGCCAACTTGTGCGGGAGATTGATAAATGTATTGCTCTTTTGAATAATTAAATATGAATGATAAACTTACTATTACGCTAAATATAGCCGGTAGGCCCTGCGTTCTGACCATTGAGAGAGAGGAAGAAGAGGAGATCAGAAAAGCTGCCCAGCTGATTAATAGTAAGATTGCAAAATATAGGGAAAAGTACGCAACTGCTGATCCCGTTGATTTTCTAGCTGTTACCGCATTACAATTCACGGTAAAGATGCTGGAGGCTGAAAGGCGAAACGACGTGGAGCCGGTATTGGACGAGGTGAAGAAGATTAGTAGCAGGCTCGACGAAGTTGTGAAAGAGTAAAAAAAGAAAGAGTTCTTTGAAAAGGAAATAGATATACCCGCATTATTTCGTATTTAACTGGAAAACTCAACACTTAACCAATTAGAGTGAAGCTTAGTTAGCCAAAGACAGGCCTCAACCCTTCGGGGTTCCTTCGGGACGGTGGAAGTTTGAATCTGACGGCAGCTCTACCCGTGTCTAACAGGGGTTTTTTAAAGAAGAAATGATGCGGGTTTTTTGTATAAACAAAAAACACCAAAATATATTATATAACTATAAATTCAAGTTACGAATATGATAACAATAATAATTACCGGTGTTATTGCTCTGATAGTGGGATTCGCTCTCGGATACCTGCTAATCAACATGACCTTGAAATACAGGAGCAAAAACATCATCAAGGAAGCGGAAGCAGAGGCGGAAGTAATTAAAAAAGACAAGATTTTGCAAGCAAAGGAGAAATTCCTGCAGATAAAGGCCGAACACGAAAAACAAGTGAATGCCCGCAATAGCAAAATCCTTCTCGCGGAAAACAAGCTAAAACAAAAAGACGCCGAATTGGCTCGTAAAATGGAAGAATGTCAACGCAAGATTAAAGACGCGGAGACACAACAGGAGACACTGGAGGCCCAAAAAGAGTTACTGGAAAAGAAACACGCCGAACTGGATAAATTCAAAAAACAACAGATCGAGCAACTGGAAGCCATTTCCGGAATGTCCGCCGATCAGGCAAAGGAAAAACTCATCAGTTCTTTGAAAGACGAGGCTGAAACCGAAGCTATGTCATACGTGAACGAGATTATGGAAGAGGCAAAAATGACGGCAAACATGGAGGCGAAAAAAATCGTGGTAAAAACCATCCAACGGGTGGCCACGGAAACCGCTACCGAAAATGCCGTATCAATATTCCATATTGATTCGGATGAAATCAAGGGACGTATTATCGGACGGGAAGGACGTAACATCCGGGCGCTGGAAGCAGCCACCGGTGTTGAAATCATCGTGGACGACACCCCGGAGGCAATTGTACTTTCCGGATTTGACCCGGTAAGACGCGAAATCGCTCGCCTTTCACTCCACCAATTAGTTACTGACGGACGTATTCACCCGGCACGGATCGAGGAAGTAGTAAATAAGGTAAAAAAACAAATCGAGGAAGAGATCGTCGAGACCGGGAAACGCACCACCATCGACTTGGGTATTCACGGGTTGCACCCGGAATTAATCCGGTTGGTCGGCAAAATGAAATACCGTTCTTCTTACGGGCAAAACTTGTTACAACACGCTCGCGAAACAGCCAACCTCTGTGCCATCATGGCCGCAGAATTGGGCTTGAACGTGAAGAAAGCAAAACGTGCCGGATTATTGCATGATATTGGTAAAGTGCCTGATGACGAGCCGGAATTACCGCACGCAATCCTCGGTATGCGCCTAGCTGAAAAATACAAGGAAAAACCGGATATTTGCAACGCTATTGGTGCTCACCACGAGGAGATTGAAATGACAACGATGATTGCCCCAATCGTTCAGGCTTGTGATGCCATCTCAGGCGCGCGTCCGGGTGCAAGACGGGAAGTAGTTGAGTCATATATCAAACGACTAAAAGAGATGGAAGACCTTGCACTTTCTTATAATGGAGTGGTCAAGACCTACGCCATCCAAGCAGGCCGCGAATTGCGGGTAGTCGTTGGTAGTGAAAAGGTATCTGACACGGAGGCAGAGAAAATTTCATACGAAATCGCTAAAAAGATTCAGGATGAAATGACCTACCCCGGACAGGTGAAAGTCACGGTAATTCGAGAAACACGTGCTATAAATTACGCAAAATAAATAAAAGTCCGGCAAAAATGGCCGGACTTTTAAGTTATAGATTATAAGTTTCAGGTTACAGATTTTAAGTCGAAGACTTAACTTGTAACCTGTACCTTTTTAAGCCAGCCGGAGCGACAGGATTAAAAAACCCCAAACATTTGTCCGGTATTATTTGTTTTACTAAATTTGGTTGCTCAAAAAGTAAACAGTATATGGAGCCAATAAAATCATCAGAATTAATCACGAACGCTGACGGGAGTGTCTTTCACCTCCACCTTCATCCCGAAGATCTGGCAGAACAAGTGATCCTCGTGGGTGATCCTTCCCGAGTAGAAATGATTGCCTCGTATTTCGAGAAAATAGACATCAAGAAAAGCGACCGGGAGTTCTGTACCATCACCGGATATTACAAGGGACACCGCCTGTCGGTTATCTCTACCGGAATTGGTGCGGATAACATCGACATCGTGATGAATGAACTGGATGCTTTGGTCAATATCAACTTGCACACCAAGGAAATAAATGCAGAAAAGAAGACATTAAATATAGTACGAATCGGGACTTCCGGTTCCGTGCAGGCAGATGTACCCGTACATTCATTCGTGATCTCGGAAATGAGCCTCGGCCTAGACGGGGTATTGCGTTTCTACCGGGATAACGAAATGGTATGTGATGCCGCTTTCGAGGAGGCCTTTATCAAGGAATGTCATTGGACGCCCTTAGCTGCCCGCCCGTATGCGGTAAAAGCATCTGACGAACTAGTGGACAAATTACACACGAAAGGCGTTACCGTGAAAGGCGTCACATTGACGGCAAACGGATTCTACGGGCCACAAGGACGAGAGCTTCGTTTACCAATCGAGATGCCAACAGTAAACGACGAGATTGCCCATTTCAGATTCGGGAATTACAAAATTGTTAATTACGAGATGGAAAGTGCCGCCATTGCCGGGCTAGCCGCCCTTATGGGACATCGGGCCACCACGATTTGCCTGATCATTGCCAACCGGGCCAACGGAGATGCCTCGGCTGATTACAAACCGCACATGAAGAAACTTATTGAATATACATTAAATTCTCTCATACGTTAATCACTTATTAATTATGATTCAAAGGATCCAAACTATTTACTTGCTCGTGGTAGCAATCATCATGACGATTCCATTGTACGTGCCAATCGCCCAATTGCTTATCCCGAATGATGCGAGCTATAACTTTTTTACTTACGGCGTAGTTCTCATTGGAGAAAACAGCGTGCTACAAGCCCACTACTGGGCCTTGTTAATCATGAATATTTTCACGATCGGGATTCCCTTGGTGAACGTGTTCCTATTCAAAAAACGTTTCCTCCAGTTGCGTTTATGTATCGTGGAAATCATCCTATTGATCGGTGCCATTATCTTAATGTGGTATCACATCAATCAATTTGCGAATAAAATGAATGCCGAAATTCTTTATAAATTCAGCCTTATATTGCCCGTGATCTGTATTATTTTTACCTACTTGGCCATAAAGGGAATACTTAAAGATATCAAATTGCTCAAATCTTTTGACAGAATTCGATAATTATCAAAATAATCATAAACCAATAACTAAAAATGAGAAAAGCACATTTACTGGTTACACTAGCGTTAGTTTGCTGCACCACATACACGATGGCCTGCACGAACTTTTTATTCACGAAAGGAGCAACGAAAGACGGGTCGACAATGGTCACTTATTCGGCCGACTCCCACGTTTTATACGGAGAATTGTATCACTGGCCCGCACAAGACTGGCCTGCCGGAAGTATGCTCGATGTTTACGAGTGGGACACCGGCAAATTTATGGGTAAAATCCCGCAAGTAGCCCACACGTACAACGTGGTAGGAAACATGAACGAGCATCAGCTCGCTATTTCCGAAACTACTTTCGGGGGACGTAAAGAACTGGAATCCCAAACGGGAGCTATTATAGATTATGGTAGCGCTATATATATCACGTTACAACGTGCGAAAAATGCCCGTGAGGCCATTGTGGTAATGACCGACTTGATTGAAAAATACGGTTGGGCAAGCAGTGGAGAGTCGATCTCTATCATTGACCCGAACGAAGTATGGATTATCGAAATCATCGGTAAGGGAGAAGGAGAAAAAGGAGCTGTTTGGGTAGCACGCATGGTTCCGGACGGGTATGTTTCCGCCCACGCAAACCAAGCTCGTATCACGACTTTCCCGCTAGAAGGTAAAACTTCTATCTCTTCCGACAAAATGAACAAGATTTACGATCCCAATATCACCACCGTGTATTCCAAGGACGTAATCTCTTTCGCAAAAGAAAAAGGATTCTATCCTCAAGATGGGAAAAATAAAGACTTCAGTTTCTCTGATACTTACGCTCCGGTTGACTTCAGCGGGGCTCGTGCCTGTGAAATCCGTGTTTGGGCATTCTTTAATGCCGTGAACCCGGACATGGCTCAATACTGGGATTACGCAACAGGGAGAAACATTCAACGTGATAGTAAAGGTTACGCAACCAACCGTATGCCGTTATGGATTAAACCCAGCGAGAAAGTAGACGTGATGCAAGTGATGGATTTCATGCGTGATCACTTGGAAGGAACAGAACTGGATATGAGCAAGGATATGGGAGCCGGTCCGTACGAATGTCCGTACAGATGGCGTCCGATGAGTTTCAAAGTAGACGGGAAAGAATATGTTCACGAAAGAGCAACAGCAACCCAACAAACCGGATTCACATTTGTAGCACAATGTAGAAGTTGGTTACCTGATGAAATCGGAGGAATCCTTTGGTTTGGAGTTGATGATGCAGCCAGTTCCGTGTATTTCCCAATGTATTCAGCAGCCACAGAAGTGCCTTTCGCATTCGCAGTTGGCAACGGCAGCATGATGGAATTCACTAATAAAGCAGCCTTCTGGGTATTCAACCAAGTAACGAATTTCGCATACACACGCTATAACTTGATTCACCCGGAAATTCGTGCAAAACAAGTTGCACTGGAGAAACAATACGTGAATTTCGTCCAAATGATCGATGCCGGAGCAAAAGAAATGTTAGCTCAAGACAAAGAATCAGCGATTAAATTTATCACGGATTTCTCCTGTCGCACGGGAAATCATCTGGTGGATACGTGGAGAGATTTCTACGGTTACCTGTTCTGCAAATTCATGGATGGTAACGTGAAAACCGCAATCCCGGGAGAGAAAAACCCGAAAGTTGAACAGCCTGCTTTACCGGAATGGTATCTCCGAATGATTATCGAACAGACAGGTAAAAAACTTGAGGTGGTAGAATAAACACTACAAAATAAATATTCCGATGTTTGCATCGGAATATTTATTTTTCTACCTTTGCCACTCAATTTTGAAACGTACGTAGTCTCTTACATAAAAGACAAAAGTCGTAATACTGCGTTCGATAAATAAACTTTTTAAAATAAAGACAATGGACTTAATTAAAATTGCGGAACAGGCTTTTGCTCAGGAAAACGCTATTGAAATTCCTTCATTCAACACGGGTGATACCATTAGCGTACACTACAAAATTAAAGAAGGAAACAAAGAACGTATTCAGATTTTCAAAGGTGTTGTTATCCAAATTAAGGGTACGGGAACGACCAAAACCTTTACGGTTAGAAAAATGTCCGGTAACGTTGGAGTAGAACGAATCATCCCTTTCAATTCTCCTTACATTCATGCAATCGAGGTGAACAAGAGAGGTGTTGTTCGTAGATCAAGAATCTTCTATTTCCGTGAACTTACCGGAAAGAAAGCAAAAATTAAAGAGAAGAAATTTTAATTTAAGCTTTAGCTATATAAAAAAGCCTCGTTTGACACGAGGCTTTTTTTATTCCCCAAAAATTTCTTCGCTGAAACGTAACAATTTAATTCCAAAATCCATATTATTCATTTAGGAAAATCCTAACTTTGCAAGAAGGTAAATAATAATGATCACTTATGGAAAATAATGACATCATAAAAATAGCCAGAGCCAAAGCCGAAAAGTGGCTGGACAAGGCGTATGACGAAAAAACACGTGCCGAAGCAAAACGCATGTTGGAAAACACGGACACGACAGAATTAGTCGAATCGTTTTACAACGATTTGGAATTCGGAACCGGTGGTTTACGAGGAATCATGGGAGTGGGAACCAACCGAATGAACATCTACACGGTAGGTGCTGCTACACAAGGTTTTTCAAACTACATCAACAAGATGTTCCCGAATGAAAAGAAAGCCGTGTGTATCGGTCATGACTGCCGTAATAACTCCCGGCTCTTTTCAGAAACAGCTGCCAATATTTTTTCAGCCAACGGCATACACGTTTACCTGTTTGAGGACTTACGCCCCACGCCTGAAATGTCATTTGCCATCCGAGAATTAGGCTGTAAAGGAGGTGTCATTCTTACCGCCTCTCACAATCCGAAAGAGTACAACGGTTACAAGGCCTACTGGGACGATGGCTCACAACTCGTTCCCCCACATGATAAAAACGTGATCAATGAAGTAAAGAAGGTGCAAGTTTCGGATATTAAATTCGAAGGAGTACCGGAAATGATTACCATTTTAGGAAAAGATTTTGACAAAAAATACCTGGATAAAGTGAAAACATTAAGTCTTTCACCGGAAGCCATACAAAAAGAACACGACTTGAGAATCGTCTTTACCCCACTACACGGAACTACCTACGAGCTTGTTCCTGCCTCTTTGCGTAACTGGGGATTCACGAATATTCACACGGTACCGGAACAAAGCATTCCGAATGGAGATTTCCCGACCGTGGCATCCGCTAACCCGGAAGAACCGGCAGCATTCAAAATGGCCTTGGATCTAGCTCGCAAAATCGATGCTGATCTGGCCATGGCTTGTGACCCGGATGGGGACCGTATCGGCATCGCCGTAAAAAATGACGCGGGAGAATGGACATTATTGAATGGAAACCAAACCAATATTATTTTCACGGAATACATCATCCGCAGAAAAAAAGAACTGAACCAACTTAAAGGTGGTGAATACACGGTTAAAACCATAGTCACGACCGAGTTGATTAAAGACATCGCAGAAAAAAATCATATCATCTGTTATGACGTGTACACCGGATTCAAGTGGATTGCCGATATTATTCGCAAAGAAGGCGGTGAGAAATTCATCGGCGGCGGGGAAGAATCCTTTGGCTACATGCCGGGAGCATTTACCCGGGACAAAGACGGGGTTTCTGCCACATCATTAATGGCCGAAATCGCCGCTTGGGTAAAGATGCAAAATAAAACACTGTACTCCTTCCTCAAGGAAATTTATGCCAAATACGGATTCTCGCAAGAAAGAATGATTTACATCGTACGTAAAGGTTTAAGCGGGGCGCAGGAGATCAAAGCCATGATGGAAGAGTTCCGTCACAACACGCCGAAAGAAATCAATCACAGCCCGGTTGTACTGAAAAAAGACTACCTTTCCCTGGAAGCAACCAACCTGCAAACAGGAGAAAAAACGCACCTTGATTTCGAAACGAAAAGCGATGTATTACAATTCTTCCTAGCTGACGGCAGTAAGATTTCGGTTCGTCCTTCCGGTACTGAACCGAAGATTAAATTCTACTTTGAAGCTCGAACTCAGATGAAAGACATAAATGATTACGAACGGGCACAACAAGAAGCCAATGCTCGGATTGACGCTATTATCAAGGATTTGAAACTTCAATAAAGGAACAAACTACCCCCACCGACTCCCCCTTACACAGGGGGAGAGCCAAACGCAAGAAGGCGCTACAATATAACAGTGCAGTAGTATCCTCCCCCTGTGTAAGGGGGAGTTAGAGGGGGTAGTTAAAGCATCATCTCCCCGTGCAGCTGGAATCTAAAATTAGAAGGGGTAGTTCTTTTATCCCTCCATCTCGATCATTTCATCCTTGAAATTAATCAGATATAGTTTTTTACGTGCCCGAGTAAATGCCGTGTATAGCCAACGCCAATATTCATCATCATGTGAATCTTCTCCCTGCCAGCCCGGATCAATAAATACCGCATCCCATTGTCCTCCCTGGGCTTTATGACACGTAACAGCATAGGCAAATTTAATTTGCAGAGCATTATAGTATTCGTTCTCTTGAATCTTTTTGAATCGCTTCTGCTTGGAAGCTACATCCATATAATCTTCCTCCACAGCCATGTACAACCGCCGATAATCTTCATAACTCAATGCAGGTTGTTCTGTGGTCAAGGTATCCAACATAACCCATGCCGTGATCTCTTCCTCGTAACCGTAAATACTTAGACGAGTGTTGACAAAATGGAATCCGTATAAATCCTTATATTTCCCAACCTTCTCCACAGTGGCAATATCCCCGTTCGCAATAAAATCCACCTTGTCATATTCCGCTCCCCAGAAGTAATTATTCTTCACAATCATGACCTTATCTCCACTACTAAAAGCATCTTCCCGGTAAAGGATTCTGGCCCGTATCCCCTCATTAAAACGATTGGCCCGTTTATTCGACCGACAAATCACCATCGTTTCGTCCATCCCAAAAGAGCTATAACATTGATCCAACTCTTCCAATAGTTCTCCCCCGCTTACCCGTACAATATCCGGAAAACCCGCTACCCGAAGCAAAAGTTTGGCAAAAGATCCCGCCCCGATCATTTCCCGTACCCGAGTAGCATTGTACAAAATTCCGGACTGCTCGGACTGTCGCATGATATCGGTCAAGTTTGCCTCATATATCTCCATCCCGTAACTTACCTGTAAAAAATCAGCCTCCAAGGCCGGGCTGACATCCACGCCAATCGGAGGCAACTGGGCCGTATCCCCAATTAACACCAAACGGTTATTACGCCCGTTATACACGAACTCAATCAGATCATCCAGCAAAGACCCCGTCCCAAAATTCGAATCCTGAGAACCCATTGAAATCATAGATGCCTCATCCACGAAAAAAAGTGTATTAGCATTCCCGTTAAATCCCAAGTTGAATATCCCGACTCCCTCCCGTGCATTTTTCTGCCGGTAAATCTTTTTGTGTATCGTAAAAGCAGGCTGATGAGAATAACCGGAAAACACTTTCGCCGCTCTCCCCGTCGGAGCCAATAAAACAACCTGCTGTTCAAATTGCAGTAATGTATTCACGATGGCCGCCACCAAAGAAGTTTTCCCCGTTCCGGCATATCCCTTCAATAAAAATAAACTTTCAGGATGACGATCAAAGAGAAATGCTAAAAAATTCTTCATTGCCGCCTGTTGCGTGGGGGAAAAATCGAATCCAAACTTCTCTTTTACAATACGTTCAAAATGTTCATTTATCATCACTAAATTTAATAGACAAAAGTGTGCTGTGATCTTTTTTTTTTTTATATTTGCCGACACGACAATCCATTAAGGATTTGTTCACGGTATCGTCAAAAAATACTGTGTAAAGATAGGAAAAAACAGCTTAAATAATAACGAGAACTAACTTGTTTAATACATAATAAATATACTGACGAAAAAGATGAAAAAAATTATTATTCAAATTCTTTTAGCAGCTGCCGCTCTCTATCTGGGATATATGTGCTACCAAAGCGTGCAGAATCCTATTCAATTTCAAAAGTTGAAAAAACAGAGATATGATAGAGTCATCCAAAAACTGAAAGATATTAGAACAGCTCAAGATGCTTTCAAAAGTATCCATGGAACATACACTAGTAGTTTCGATTCATTAATCAATTTCGTGAAATACGATTCATTGAAAACCGTACGTTCAATCGGAGAACTTACTGATGATCAACTTGAAGAAGGTATGACGGAACAAGACGCTTTGAAAAAAGGGTTGATTATCCGTGATACGATGAGAGTTTCCGCTTTAGAACAATTATTCGGTAAAAACTATCCGATTGATGATCTTCGGTATGTTCCTTTTACTAAAAAGAAACATGAATTCTTGATGGGGACCAACATGATCTGGACGGATTCCGGCATTGAAGTACCTGTTTTCGAGGCTCGTATTTCAAACATGGTCATTTTTGAAGACTTGTTCGATGAATACGAAGATGCTATTTTGGAGGAAAACGGTGAAAGAATAAGATTAAACAAATACCCCGGATTAAAAGTGGGTAGCGTACAAGAGGCAAACAATAACGTGGGTAACTGGGAGTAATTTCCGGTTCGTAAACGAATAAATACATGCAGAGCATTTATTTTGTTGACTCCAATTTTACTTACGAATCATCTAAGAAATCGATATTATCCATCCGTTATGCAACGGATGGATTTTCATTTTGCGTGCATGATGAAACGGGAAAGCTAGTCGTGTTTGTACACGAACCCTATGCAGCAGATTCCAGAGAGGCAGCCGTGGCCAGGTTAAAAAATTACGTGGTGAACGATGCGATCTTGAATCTTCGTTTCAAGAAAGTATACATCATGCCATGTTTCAAGGAAAAACTGCTGGTTCCGGGAGCCTTTTTCGACAAGGCCAATATCACCACCCTCTACACGGTCAACCAAGAAGTATCACCGGATGACACGATCCTCTACCACCACATAGAGGGGATAGAAGCCTATCTCGTGGAGACGGTTATTTCATCGTTTCATGATTTTGTACGGGAACATTTTCCCGTATTCCAAATCGTGAACGGGGCATACCCTTTTATATTAGGAGCCATGGGCAAGGCGTTACGAGACACGGAGCAGATCTTTCTGGACATTCAAGACAATTATTTTGATCTGTTATTTATCCGGGACTCCGGTATTCAGCTATTTAACACGTTTAGCTACAAAGCAACGACTGACATCGTATACTTTTTATTAAATTGTATCAAAGAGTGCGGGATTAACCAAGAGAAAGCGCATCTTTCTATATGCGGCCCGGCGCTCAAAGATAATAAACTGAAAGAGCTACTTTCGCTCTATCTCCCGAATCCCTATTTCGCTAAAGAACCCTTGTTAAACGGTATTCTTCACGATAAAGAATTCAACAGTTCTCATTTTATTCATTTGTTAAATCTTCATCGATGCGGATTATAAGCGGCACACACAAAGGCAAAATTATTACTCCCGACAAAAATTTCAAGGCACGTCCGACAACGGATTTTGCCAAAGAGAATTTATTCAATGTCCTCAACAATTATATAGATATTGAGGACGCCTCCATACTGGATCTTTTTGCAGGAACAGGAAGTATCAGTTACGAATTCGCATCCCGGGGTGCAGGGAAAATAATTTCTATCGAACTGAACTATAACCATTACGCCTTTATAAAAAAGACGGCCGCCCAATTGGGATTCAAGAATATGACCATTTTCAAAACTGACGTGTTTATCGCCTGTAAAAAACTGAACGGAACGACCTTTGACATCATTTTCGCAGACCCACCTTACAATCTGGAAAAAATCAACGAGATTCCGGCTGCCATTTTCAATAACGATCTATTAGCCCCGGACGGAATCGCCATAATCGAACATCCTGGCACCGTGGACTTCTCCTCGGAACCTAATTTTTTCGAACACCGCCAGTACGGTAGTGTTAACTTCTCGATCTTCAAAAGACAATAAACAAACCTAATAAATGTAACATTGATGTAACAGGATCGTATTATTTAGGAAACCTTTTCAGTCTACTTTAGCTACCGAAAATAAGAGGTATTTAATTTTAATATTAACTAAAAGTTTGACAAATGAAAAGGATTTTAATTAGTGTGTTTTTAGCTGCTATTTGTTTAAGTAGTTTCGGTCAGAAACAAGAAGAAAAGAAGAAATTCCAAATCAAGGGACAACCGATTGTTACCGTTTTCGCTAACTATCATGCCGGGATTGGAAATGCAAATAAAGAATCCGGATTCGCGCTGGATCGTGCTTACCTTGGGTATCAATTCTCCTTGACAGAAAAATTAAGCGGAAAAGTTGTTTTTGACATGGGTTCCACCAAAGTTTCAGGTTCCGACCTCGAAAGAGTGGCGTATATCAAGAATGCCATGTTAAGCTGGAAGACGGGTAATTTCACGTTGGATTTCGGTTTGATCGGTTTGGAACAATTCAACGTACAGGAAAAATTTTGGGGATACCGTTATATCATGAAATCCTTCCAAGACGAGTATAAATTCGGTTCCAGCGCAGATATGGGTATCTTGGGTAAATATAAATTTACAAAATGGCTCTCTGCCGACATCACGATCAGCAACGGGGAAGGTTACAAAAAATTGAACGGTGACAATAAATACAGGTATGCCGTGGGAGCAACAATTCTTCCCGTTAAAAATTTGACTATTCGCACTTATTACGATCTTGCCAGCAAGAGTATTGAAGGAGACGAGACTAAAGATCAACAGAATTTAGCCTTCTTCGCCGGTTACAAACACGAGTTATTCTCCATCGGAGCTGAATATAACCAAATGTATAACACCAAGTTCAAGGAAGACAACGACCAATCCGGATTCTCCGTTTATTCTACTATCAAGCTAGAAGATCAATTCAACCTCTTCGGAAGATATGACAACCTAGGTTCCAAAGATGATTGGAGCAGTGCTGACGGGCAACGAATCTTAGTAGGTATTCAATATGCCCCGATCAAACAACTAAAAATCGCCCCAAATTTCTCTACTTGGAACCCAAGAGATGGTAAATCAAGCTCTTTCGTCTATCTGAACATCGAATTCAAGTTGTAACATTAATGTAACAAATGCGCAACATTCGTGTAACAAGATTCATCTAAACTTGCAGTGTAATAAATGAATCAGAAGACGTTGAAATTAATACTATCAGAAATGAAAAATTTACTTATCCTTATTTTAGCTATCGCGATTGCATCTTGCGGGAATTCGAAGAAGAACAAAGAGTCCGAGAGCAAAAAAATGAACATCGCTGCAGCGGGGGCTACTTTCCCCTTACCATTTTACAACTTGGCTTTCAAGACCTATCAAGAGAAAACGGGTAACACCGTGACTTACGGGGGTATTGGTAGTGGTGGTGGAATCAGAAGCCTGAAAGACAAGATTGTTGATTTCGGAGGATCGGATGCCTACCTGTCTGATGCGGAGATGCAAGAGATGCCCTACACAACGGTACACATCCCGACTTGTATGGGAGCCGTGGTCATGGCCTACAATTTACCGGAAGTGAAAGAATTAAAACTTTCCGGAGAGGTTGTTGCCGACATCTATCTGGGCAAAATCACCAAATGGAATGATGCTAAAATTCAGGAATTAAATCCCAGTGTAACTCTTCCGAACAAAGAATTAACCCCGGTATACCGTTCAGACGGTAGCGGAACCACCTTCGTTTTCAGTGATTACCTGACGAAAGTAAGCAATGATTGGAAAGAAAACGTGGGTACAGGTAAATCATTGAAATGGCCGGCAGGCTTGGCAGCTAAAGGTAATCCCGGTGTAGCCGGAACAATCAGCCAAACCCCTGGAGCGATCGGATACGTGGGATCAGAGTATGCATTTTCTCTGAACATCCCGATGGCACAGATGAAGAACTCGTCCGGTAATTTCATCACACCGAACACGGAAAGTATCTCCGCAGCGGCAAAAGGCGAAATGCCAGCAGATACCCGTACCATGATCACGAACTCTTCCGCACCGGACGCTTACCCCATCAGTTGTTTCACCTGGATCATTCTTTACAAAGAACAAGCCTATGCAAACAGAACCCTAGCACAAGCACAGGCAACCGTGAAATTACTTGATTGGATGTTAAGCCCGGAAGCACAAGCATTGACTACAAAAGTTCATTACTCTCCCCTTCCTCAATCAGCCGTGGCTAACGCCAAAACACTATTAAACTCTATAAGTTTCGAGGGCAAAAAAGTCCTGAATTAATAAAGTTACAAGTTTACAGGTTGCAAGTTGAATCTTGCCAACCTGTAACTTGTAACCTGTAACTTGTAACTAATTATGCGTGATCTTATTTTTAAACGGCTACTCTCTATTTGTTGTATCCTGATTCTACTGATTAGTGCCGGCATGATCTATTCATTGGTCAGCGGCTCGATCCCGGCTCTCGGCCATTACGGATTCTTCCAGTTTATCGGGTCAACAGAATGGGACCCTCATCCGGACAGAGAAACTTATGGAGCCCTTTCCTTTATCGTGGGAACCCTCCTAACCTCTTTTCTGGCACTTATATTCTGTATTCCATTTTCTCTGCCAGTGGCACTTTTCACAGGTGAATTCTTTCGAGGTAAAAAAATTGCCACGTTCATCAGTTCCATTATAGATTTACTCGCAGGAATTCCCTCGATCGTATACGGATTATGGGGATTTTATACCTTCCGCCCGATCATTATCGAGATGGGTGTCAATTCACAAGGATTCGGAGTATTAACCTCATCCATTATTCTGGCAATCATGATCATCCCCTATGCATCCTCCCTCAGTGGCGAGTTCATATCCATGGTTCCCAACGAACTGAAAGAGGCTGCATATAGTTTGGGAGCCACTCGCTACGAGGTGATCAGAACAGTCACTTTTCCCTCCGCCGGTTCCGGAGTATTTGCCAGTTATATCCTTGCCCTAGGACGGGCTCTTGGAGAAACCATGGCAGTAACCATGCTCATCGGTAACACGAATAACCTGCCCACCTCACTGGCTGACACGGGTAACACGATGGCCAGTATCATCGCAAACCAGTTCGGAGAGGCAGACGGGGTGAAATTAAGCTCCTTGATTGCCATCGGGTTACTATTATTCCTGATCACGGCAATCATCAATCTAGTAGCAAAACTCATCATCAAGAAACTTAATTGATTGCAACAATGAGCAGTTTAAGATACAGAACGATAAAAAACAAGGTCTTTTTCTACACGACCTGTTTTCTAGCCTCTCTGACAGTAATCCCGTTATTCGCCATCATCTGGGAATTGATCAAAAAAGGCTACAAACAGATTAATTGGAACTTTTTCACGGAGAGCGCTCCAAGTACTTTGGACGCCATGCTGGCCAGAGGTACGGGAGACATTATTCCGGGCGGAATTGCAAACGGAATTACCGGTACGTTAGTCATGGTTTTCCTAGCCGCAATTATTGCTATCCCTATCGGAATTATGGTCGGAATTCATCTCTCGGAACACCCGAAAACCAAATTTTCGAACATCACTCGTTTCTTGACAGATCTGATTCAAGGTAGCCCTTCCATCGTAATCGGTATTATCGCTTATGCCTGGGTCGTGAAACCCCTAGGTAGTTATTCCGCCCTCGCAGGAAGTGTCGCCCTTAGTATCATGATGCTCCCGTTAATCGTGCGTTCCACGGAAGAGACGTTAAAGATGCTCCCGGGAAGTTTGAAAGAGGCCGGACTTGCATTAGGAGCCTCTTACACCAGTGTCATTCTGAAAGTATTGTTACCCGCAGCCTTCGGGGGATTGTTCACGGGTATCTTACTGGCTATTTCTCGAGTTATGGGAGAAACCGCACCCCTGATGTTAACAGCCTTGGGTAGCACCGCAATCAACTGGGACGTGTTGAAACCCACAAGTGCGGTTCCCTTGTTGATCTGGGAGTTTTACAATGACCCGAATCTAATCGACATGATCTGGAGTTCCTCCCTCTTCCTGTTAATGTTAATCCTGACCCTCAATATTATAGCAAAACGAATTGCAAAAAAATGGAGAGTTCAATAATTGTAAATTTTAAATTGCATTACAAACAGACTTTCAATCTAAAATTTAAAATCTAAAATCCAAAATCAATATGGTTATCACAAATCCTATATTACAACTTAAAAAAGTTTCCATTTCGTACACCCCGGGAAAAAATGCGGTAGAAGAAGTTAGTGCAGATATTGCTGAAAAGAAAATCACGGCTATCATGGGGCCCTCCGGATGTGGAAAGAGTACCTTGTTACGGGCGATCAACCGGATGCACGAATTGTACCCGGATATCAAGACCACGGGAGAGATTCTCCTAAACGGGAAAAATATATTAAAGACAAACCCCATGGAAGTACGACGCATGGCGGGAATGGTATTCCAACGCCCGAACCCGTTCCCCACGATGAGCATTTATGACAACGTGATCGCCGGGTATAAATTGAACGGGATTTCTCTTCCCAAGCAGGAAAAAGACCAGTTAGTAGAGGAAAGCCTTAAAAACGTGGGGTTATGGGATGAAGTGAAAGACTCCCTATTCAAGAAAGGAACCTTCCTTTCCGGTGGTCAGCAGCAACGGTTATGCATCGCCCGGGCTCTTTCACTAAAACCGAAAGTTTTACTAATGGATGAACCGACCTCTGCCTTGGACCCGATTGCCACCAATCGAATCGAAGAGTTGTTGCTGGATCTGAAAAACGAATTCACAATCTTGATTGTCACACATAATATGTCACAAGCTGCCCGTATATCGGATTACTCGATGTTCATGTATCTTGGTCATTTAATTGAATATGACGAAACCCAAAAAATGTTCACAAACCCAAGTGACAAACGCACGGAAGAGTACTTGACAGGACAATTTGGATAAAGTAATTTTTGATTTATGATTTTAGATTCAGTGATTTCCATCGCACGAGGCTTTTTGATTTCATTTTAAATTCCTCTAAACTTTTATCTTTTAGTTTATAACTTTTAGCTTACACCACATGACTACCATAAGAGAAAAATACCTGGAAAAGATTAAAGAAGACTTTGAAGTCTTATCCACCATCGTACTACAACAGATGGAACTCGTTATCACCGCAACCCACGACAATAAAGACGGTGAATTATACACGAAGATCGAACATAATGAAGTTATCATTGACGGTCTGGAAGTAAAAATCAGGGATGAAGTCATCAACTCCATCGTACTTTACTGCCCCAGAGCCAGTGATTGCCGAAAGATCATGTCCTATCATGATATGACAGCCTACCTGGAACGTATCGGTGACCTATTACTCAATATTGCCGACTTCCTCCGGGAAGTAGAATTACAGGGTTCCCTTTACGCATCTTTCCACCCGACCATTTTATTACAATTGGAAACGGTTAAAAAAATGACACAAAATGCTATCTTTGCCTTTACGTGTGAAGACGAGAATTTGGCAAAAGAGATTATCCGGACGGATGACCTCGTGGACAACAACCACAAAGAAATCATTCACGGGATCCCTTTTCACTTTGTCGGCAAAACGATCAAAGATCAAGATATGCTGGATGCCCTTTCCCTTAGTGGGATGTCATACAACATTGAACGAATCGGGGATAATGCCACAAATATTGCCGAAGCTGCCATTTACTTGATGGAAGGAAAGAATGCGAAACATATTCATAACAACTAAACTTTAGAGCAATGGATAAACAACGGATGTTAGTGGTTGACGACGAAGAGGACCTGAGAGAAATTTTAAAATTCAACTTGGAGAGCGAAGGCTATCTGGTCGACACCGCACCCTCCGCGGAAGAGGCTCTAAAGATGCTAACCGAGGAATATGATTTAATCCTGCTGGACGTGATGATGGGAGGAATGTCAGGGTTTAAGATGGCCGAAAAACTTCGGAAAGATCTTCACAACTCTACCCCGATCATCTTTCTGACAGCCAAAGACACGGAAAATGACATGCTCACCGGTTTCAATATCGGAGGAGACGATTATATATCCAAGCCTTTCTCGATCAAGGAAGTTTCGGCAAGAGTGAAAGCCGTCTTGAAAAGAGCAGGTTCGTTGAATACTACCAATAAAAAACAAGTGATCGATATAGGCGAGATGCACATCGATTTAAGTACAAAATGCGTATCCATCCACGACCGACTCATCCCGATTACCAAAAAGGAATTTGAAATATTAAACATGCTGGCACAATCTCCCGGAAAAATATTCTCCCGCGAAGACATTCTCAATAAAGTATGGAGTGACGACAGCTACGTGCTTGAACGTACCGTTGACGTACACATCACCCGACTGAGAAAAAAACTGGGCGAACAGGGAAAACACATCGCAAATCGTTCTGGGTACGGCTATTGTGTGGAACTTTAAACGTTAATACAAAAACTATTTCCAATGAAATTATCCTATAAACAGAAGTTGTTCATTTACTTCTTCATTGTATTCGCCGCCTTCACGGTTGTTATTACCTTTTTCCAACAAAACCGGGAAAAAGCCTACAAAACGGAGACCTTGCGCACCACGCTGGACGATTATTCCGACATCATTGCCCACTATGTTCAACAATATCATCTGATAAACAGCGGGCAAATGGATTCTTTAAAGAATGTACTCGTACTTATGCCCTCCAATTTACGCTTAACAATAGTAGATCATGATGGTAAAGTCCTTTATGACAATAGTCTCGACAAGGAACAAGAGATCGAAAACCATTTACAGCGCCCGGAAATCCAGACGGCATTAATCCAAAAAACAGGAACTGCCATCCGGCTTTCTAAAAGTACCGGAGTCGAATACTATTACTTTGCCAAAGACTACATGAATTATTTTATTCGGGTGGCTCTTCCTTACGACATCGAGATTCAGAACTTTTTAAAGACGGACAACATATTCCTGTATTTTATCACGCTACTATTCTTTATCACGCTGATCTCGCTGATTTATATCTCCGATCGTTTCGGGAAAGCGATTTCCGGACTGAAAGATTTTATCGTTTCGGCCGACAATCACAACATTAATTACAACAATATCCATTTCCCGAACACGGAACTGGGAGAGATCGGTGAAAAGATCATTCATAATTATCAACTTTTAGAAGAGAGTAACAAGCAGATCAACGTGGAACAGGAGAAACTTCTCCGTCACTTCCACTATTCCGACGAGGGGATTGCCATCTTCTCCGCTAACCGGGAAAAGATATATGCCAACACGCATTTTATCCAGTATTTGAACATCATCTTGGACGAACCGACATTCAAAGTCGAAAAACTGCTGGAACAACCGGATTTCAAAGAACTGAACGAATTCTTGCAAAAAAACACCCCGGTAAACCCGAATACCACCAACATCCCCGTGTACCAGAACAAGATCAGCAAGGGAGGTAAGCATTTTGCCGTAAAACTATTGATTTTCACGGATAACAGTTTCGAAATCACCCTAAACAATATCTCTGATAACGAAAAAAACAGGCTCCTAAAACAGGAGATGACGAATAATATCGCCCACGAGCTAAAAACTCCGGTAAGCAGTATTCGCGGTTATATCGAAACCCTTCTGGAACAACCTAATATTACCCCGGACAAGCAACATTTCTTTCTGGAACGTACGTATTCACAAATCATTCGCCTATCCGACTTAATCCGGGATATTGCCCTAATCACCAAGACAGAAGAGGCATCCGAACTTTTTGACAAGGAACGAGTGAATGTTCACAACACTTTGCAGGAAGTCATTGATGACCTGCATGACCCGATCATAGCACACGGGATCAACGTGAGGAACGAGATAAATCCCCAAACGGTTATCGAGGGAAATAAAACGCTGGTTTATGCTATATTCCGGAATCTCATTGAAAATTCCATCAATTACGCCGGAGACAATATCTCGATCGGGGTAAACAACTACATGGAAGACAATGAATTTTATTATTTCTCCTACTATGACACAGGACAAGGAATAGAAGAAAATCACTTGAACAGGATTTTCGAACGTTTCTATCGTGTATGCGAGGGACGTAGCAGACAAAATGGCGGTTCCGGCCTAGGACTCTCCATCGTGAAGAACGCCGTTCTTTTCCATAAAGGAGACATCTCCGCAAAAAATAGAAAAGACGGGGGATTGGAATTCCTATTCTCACTGAAAAAAACTCTTTTCTAAATTCATAAATCCCGGCAAAAACAAGGGATCAAGGCTATCATGCGATGTATGATAGCCTTTTTCCATTGATTTTAACATTATTAGACGCAACCATTCACGCAATTATCCATCTAAGTAATGAAACTAAAAAACAACGAGTAATAAAAAGGGGTTTAAAATGAAGTATCAAAAAGTAGTGACACTAATTATTCTTTTGCTCTCGGCAACATTCGCCTTCACATCTTGTAATGATGACGGGTATAGCCTGGACAAATTCTGGTTAGAAGTCGGTACGATTGAAAAAACAAGTGATCAGGATTACAGAATCATACTGGACAAAGGTCCTGTATTGTATCCATCCGTTTCAAATGTACCGGTACGTTACTTAGAAAATAATATGCGTGTGTACGCAGATTTTACCATCTTGCAAGATGCAAATCCGGGAAGTAGTGTAGATCATTACGTGCGAGTAAACGACCTACAAAAGCTTCTTACAAAACCTATTGTACCCTATTCCGAAGCGATTAGTGACAGCTTGGGTATGGATCCGATTGAATTACCGGAATACTGGATTGCCAACGACTTCATCACCTTCCGATTCTTTTATGCCGGAGGTGCTAAAGAACACATGGTCAACCTGACAAAGCATGAAGAATTAACAGCGGACGGGAAAACCCTGTTAGAATTCAGACATCATGCTTATGGAGATCCGGAGAACAAAAGTCTTTACGGTTATGTCAGTTTCCCGCTAAAAGAAGTGTTTAACGAGGTAACAGATTCCGTACAGCTACACATCAAGTACAAAGGTTTCGACGAAGAAAAAAACATTGACATTACTTATCGTCCTCGTAAATAGGTCTCATAGTGACGATAAGATGTAACGAGGAGTTTTCGGTACCGAAAGCTCCTCGTATTCTTTTACACACGAAATATATTTTTTCAAGATTTTTCCACGTAATATTTGGTAATTCCGCAAAACTACCTATCTTTGTACCCGCTTAAAACAAGCAACTGTTCTTTGAACAAAGGGGAGATACCAAAGTGGCCAACTGGGGCTGACTGTAACTCAGCTGACATCGTCTTCGTAGGTTCGAATCCTGCTCTCCCCACTTATTTGCGGAAATAGCTCAGTCGATAGAGCACTAGCCTTCCAAGCTGGGGGTCGCGGGTTTGAGTCCCGTTTTCCGCTCTCATTTTAAAGCACTTACGAATGTAGGTGCTTTTTTGTTTACCCACACGAATCATTATAACTTTGATTATCAACATATTATAAACAACAAGCACATTCAGGCAATGATTACTATTGATGAACAAAGGGTAAAAAAGACCACAAAATGGAACAGTTCAGGTGTAACTTCAGGTGTAAGTTGAAGCATCAAAATTTACTTACACCTAAAAACCATGTAACCAACTATACTACTGTGCGTTAAAGCACTTGAAAATGATACCAAAAATCAAGATTTCATTCTATTTATTGAACTCAAAACAGACTGCTAAAGGTGCCTCTATAATCTACTGTAGAATAGTAATGGATGACCTCAGGAAACAATTCTCAACAGGGATAGCCATTCCAACTAGAGAATGCGATAAAATGAAGCAAAAAGCTAAAGGAAAATCTATTGAAAATGAATCAATTAACCTTCACTTAAACCAGATCAAGAACAAACTGGCAGAAGCAGAAACAAAGTTAATGATTGAAAAGCCTAATGCGTATTCAATAGAAGACATATACTTGATATTCAAAGGAGAGTACGAGGAGAACTCCCCCTCTCTGCTAAAATTGTTCAAAGAAAGACTGGACAAGATGAAGAAACTTGTTGGAAGGGAATACACGATAAGGACATTTAGAAAGTTCAAGGAAGTTTATAA
>OGJK01001042.1_pt1 | contig 26920 bp, 25 predicted proteins | sample 1571961 | NCBI WGS metagenome assembly OGJK01 (sample SAMEA2582120, study PRJEB24529) | metagenome | biome: Human gut stool | place: China | collected 2011 | reverse complement strand
GGCGAGGAAAATATGTCTAACTGCGTGTTTATGGTGCTCTTTCTAAACATCTGTAATACTCTTCTTTTTTGATGATACAAATTTACGAAAAATATCTCAAATAGCCAAATCAACAAGAAGGATTATATGCTAATCTTACATAGTCTGACTTGGATCCAATAATGGACTTTTTAAAGTGGACTCATATATGCAAATATCCAGTATCCACATCCGGAATTTTCGAAAGCTAAAGGCTGTTCACGTTGAAATTGACGAGAAACAGACATTGTTTGTTGGCGCAAACAATAGTGGCAAAACATCCTTTATGTATGCTTTACTGCTATTCTTGTCTAAGGATAGCACCTTCAATACTAAAGACTTTACTCTAAACATTTGGAAAGAGATTAACAAGATCGGTGATTCATGGATGGTTGATGAAATTAATGAGGCAGATACATCTATTGATAAATGGGAGAATCTACTTCCTACTGTCGACTTATGGCTTAAAGTTGATAACAAAGAGACTTATAGGGTGCTGGACTTAGTTCCTTCTCTGGATTGGGATGGCGGTTATGTAGGTGCCAGAATAAGGCTTGAACCTAAACTTGAAGAATTGATAAAGGATTATAAAGACGCAAAGTCCAAAGCCATAAGTTTAGAGAAATCAAAAACAGGAAAGAAAAATAATACCAAAGATATTTATCCAAAGGATTTGTGGGAGTTTCTCGACCACAGAAAGCACTTGACTAAGTACTTCACTTTAAAAGCTTATAAGTTGGATCAAAGTAAATTTATTAAAGACAAGTTTCAACCAACACCTGCGGAAAGTATAGATATCAATATCGTTCGAAACTTAATCAAGATTGATTTTATTTCTGCTCAGCGTGGATTCTCAGATAATGATGACAACAACGGTGTTAATTTTGGAACTTTATCAAGACAGTTAGGTAATTATTATGATAGTCAATCAGACCCTTACGAAGCTATTACAGAGGAAATGCTTCCATTGTTGGAAGAGATAAGGTCATTAACCGAGCAATACAACAATCAGCTTACAACTCTTCTAAAAAGTCCTATATCAGAGATAGAAAGCATGAACTATCCCGGTGTAAACAATCCATCTATTGTTATGAATGCCAGGTTTGATCCTAAGACTTCAATATCCCATGAGTCATCAGTGCTCTTTAAAATCAACAATAATGATGATTCTATGAAGTTATCAGAGAATTACAATGGACTTGGATACAGAAATCTTATTTCGATGTATTTCCAACTGATGCATTTCCGTGAAGAGTGGATCAACAACAAAGAAGATGATGTAGTTAGGCCAATTCATCTTATGCTTATAGAAGAGCCAGAAGCACATCTTCATGCACAGGCTCAAAAGGTATTTATTAACAATGCATACAAGACATTGGTAAAGAATACTGATGGCAATGGACTTCATACGCAAATGATTGTCAGTACTCATTCCGGGCATATTGCGCTTGAACAAGATTTCAAGAACTTGAGATATTTCAGACGATGTGAAGATAAAGACAATATGCCTATTGCGGAGGTAGTCAACCTGAGTGGCATTTTCGGATCTGATGATAAAGCTCATAAAACTGAGAAATTTGTTTCGAGATACATAAGACTGACGCACTGTGATATGTTCTTTGCTGACGGCATCATATTGGTTGAGGGATCAGGTGAGAGAATTCTTATGCCACACTTCATATCAAAGGAAGGCATGAACAATCTCTACATTTCCATAATAGAGATTAATGGAGCACATGCACACAGATTCCGTCCATTGATAGAAAAACTTGGGATACCTACATTAATTGTTACTGATCTTGACTCACAGGAAACGAATTCAGACTCAGGACAAATAAGAAAATGTTTACCAAGAAGAGGTAAGGGATATACAACTAATAATGACACATTGAAGCAATGGATTCCAGGTTCTGGACATGATACAATTGATAATCTACTATCTCTAATGGATGAAGACAAAATAAAAGACAAAGTTAGAGTAGCTTATCAGCATGAAGTTACCATAAAGTATAATGGGAATGATAAAAGTGTTATCCCATACACCCTTGAAGATGCTGTTGGATTAGCTAATATCAATTTTTTCAAGGATGAAGAAGGCGTGGGTATGGTCAGAAAATTTCATAAAGCCGTCCAAAAGCCCACTATTGAACAGTGCCATCAATTGATGTTCGACTCATTAAACAAGTCTAAAGCTGGTTTCGCAGTAGATTTACTATATTCTGACAACTTCGATAATCTCAATACTCCTGTTTATATTCAAGAAGGATTGAAATGGCTGAAAGAACAATTATCTACCAAACCTAATGTAGAAGAATAACCTATGGCATTCGACGAAAAATTAAAAAAGTTAGTACAACCTGAAAATAAGAAGAGTTTTTTCTTGTTTGCGGGTGCAGGTACTGGTAAGACATATACTTTAGTAGAACTACTAAAGGAAATAGAAAGCATATACGGTAAGGAATTTAAAATCAAAGGTAAACATTGTGCCGTTATTACATATACTAATGCAGCAACTGACGAAATCAAAAGACGTATAAACTTTTCTTCAATATTCTCTGTTTCAACCATCCATAGTTTTATATGGACGCTTATTAAACCTTTTCAGGCAGATATAAAGAAATGTCTTATCAGCTTTAAGCAAGAAAAACTTAGCGAACTGAAAAATAAAATAGATAGGACAAAAAAGAAAAATAAAACTTATGCAAGCAATGTTGAAAAATATGATAACTTGTCAGACGAAATAGAAGATTTGAAAGCGATAAGCATATTCTCATATGACCCCAATGGTAATAATCAAGGTCGTGGATCTCTTAATCATTCAGATGTTATAAAGATTGGTGCGAAGTTGATTACAGAGAAGCCACTAATGCAGCAAGTCCTAATTAGCGGTTATCCTATTGTTATCATTGATGAAGGACAGGACACCAACAAGAATATAATGGAAGCCTTGCTTGTTGTTCATAAGAATCATCCTGATGACTTTAAGCTTGGTGTTCTTGGAGATGTAAAGCAACGGATTTACCTTGATGGAGAGCCGGACATGGAGCCTTTGCTTGATGAGAATTGGTCCAAAGAAAAACTCGCTTTGAATTGGAGGTCTGATAAGAGAATTGTTAGGCTTGCGAATAAGATAGCTGATAATCTAGAAGAAAATTCTGAAATTGCTCCACAAGTAGATGTATCTGATGGCTTTGTACATCTTTTTATAAAAGGCTACGAAGAGGAAATTGATAAAGAGAATACAGAAAAATCAGTACGGTCAGAGATGGCAAAGATTACAAGTGATGGCAAATGGCTTGATGAGAAAGAAGTTGAGGAATTACTTTTGGAACATCGCATGGCTGCGACAAGATTAGGCTTTGAAGAGTTTTTTGATGCCTTCAAAGGTACCAAGAAATATGAGCAGGGGTTCCTAGACGGCTCTGTTTCAGACATGAGTATTTTAAAAAATATACTTGTCCCGTTAAAGCAAGCCGTAAAGAAAAGAGACAATGCTGAAGTCTATAGACTAGCTAACGAATATTTTTTAGAACTTCAAGATAAAGAAAATATACAATCAAAAGGAAACGACTCTCTTAAAGTCTTATACGACTTGTCCAAAAAGGTAGATGCTCTTGGAAAACTACTTGATAATAAAGATACAAAGATAGGTACTGTAATTGATTTTGTTTGTTGCAACAAGTTATTTGAAGTACCAAAGAATATTCTTTTCGCTAAGAAAGATGAAACAATTGAAGATTCAGATGAGGTTAAGGCTTGGAGAAAGGCATTTCTGTTACCTTTTAAGCAGATAGAACGTTACTTCCAATACGCTAACAATGAAACAGCGTTTACAACCCATCAAGGAGTTAAAGGTCTGGAATATTCACGTGTAATGGTCATTATAGATGAAAAGTCGACAAAAGGCAGTTTATTCAGCTACGAGAAACTTTTTGGAGCTAAGCCTTTATCTGAACGGGATAAAGAAAATATACAGCAAGGCAAAGAATCTGTGATGGACAGGACAATGCGACTATTTTACGTTTGCTGCACCCGTGCAAAACATTCACTTGCAATTCTTGCCTACACAGATTCGCCAGATGCTGTCAAAAGAACATGTATTGATAAGGGATGGTTTGATAATAATGAAATAACTATTATGTAAATGTTGTCTGACAATAACCAATCTAATTAATTTTTAAAGTCAATCATATGTCAGGATTTCAATCGCCTATTTCAATTGGGGAAGCGATGGAACATATTCACAGACACGAATACCTTATTCCTGCTTTCCAAAGAGAGTATGTATGGGGAGCAGACCAGGTTGAAAGACTATTTGACTCCCTGATGAAAGGCTACTCTATTAGCTCAATGATTTCCGGAAAGTAAGAGATGAGGGTAAGTCAAAGCATCGCTTCTAAAACAATGGGCGGATGAAGAGACTAAAAACTCAGATAGACAAACTTTTCTCAAGAACCGCCTCATACTTGACGTAGACTTGTCGTTTGATAAATTTAAAGATTTTATCAAAGTCCGCAAGACCTTGCTCGATGGTAAAATAAAGTTCTGTTCAAATAATACATTGAGAGTCCACTTTAAAAGTCATTTTAAAGGAATCTCTTATAAGTGAACTCCTCAATAACTTGTTCTATTTATTACAATAACAAAATAATCAAAATGGGTGAAGATAATAAAACTATGACTAATCCATGTAGACTTTGTGGAAATGCCGAAGCTACAAAAGCCAATTCACATATAGTTCCGAGTTTTCTTGTAGCTCAATTTGCTAGCTACGATAATAGCTATAAGCGAGATAAAGAACTTATGTTTTCTATCTCGCCAATAGGAACAAGAGTTTATACAGGCGCATTACCTACTAACAAAATCGATTCTACTTTTGATTCTTCTAATTTAACTGATGAAAGAATAGAAAAAGAACTTAAGGACAATTTTGAATCTGAAGATTTCATCTTGTGTCCAGAATGCGAAAGCAATTTAAGCAAGTTCTTGGAAACACCTTATGCAGAAACAATCAGAATACAGAAAGCAGGAGATGGAGAAATGTCATATTCATTTACATGATATGCTTTTCGAATACCTACAGAGGCAAACGGGTAATAGTAAAGAAGATTCTCCCATTGCCAATGCAGATGTTTTCAAATACCAATTATTTGTTTGTCCAGATTATTGTAAGAAATTTAAGAATGGTTGCCAATATTGCCGGTTAGACGATAATGTACTTACATTTATTGTAGGAGATGAAGTTGCCATTTGCTATTTTAATGGTTGTAACAGTTTACCTGAAAATTATACATTTCCTAGCCTCAAAGCAATTTCAACTGATGTTGCAGTCAATATTGGGGGTGATATAGAAAACAGAGTTCTAATTTCGCCAGAGCAAATGACAGCAATTATTAGCGACTTTAAATATATTGCTGTCCGTAAAGTAATAAGCACAGAATCTGACCTTATTGCAGGAGTATGGTTCAAATTAGGAATTTCAACAACAATACCATTAACTTTTATAAAAGCAGTGATGGAGAGATACCATTCCGACATTAATAAAATTGGAGATAGAGGAACTATTAAAAATTTAGCAGATTCTTTTTTGTTTTGCTTACAACATAAAGAACTTTGGAAATAGATGTTTTCCTTAAAATATCAAGGACAATCTCTTTGAATGAAACACTTATTCTTGTATTTCCAACAGCATACTAATGCACGACTTATTGCTTACTTCGTGATAGCCGTGGCGATTCTTAATCTGGCGAAGATTGTAGAGAAAGTTTGTAGTATTAGCTATACAGACTTGGGAATACTGGCGATATACATTATACTTATCGTCGCAAACGAAAGAGAATTGTTTGATAATAAGAAGAGTAAGATTTTACAGCAGATTGTCGATGATGAACCACTTACATCTCTTATTGATGACCAACCAACTATAAAAGATAAACTTGAAAGACAGCAGTATGTTAGTTTACTCGGTAAAAAGATAGTTTCGACATACGTCGCTAACATCGCCAAGAGAAAGGAAGAATACATAGGCTCAGCTTTTGCAATCAACATAGAGGAAAATTATGGCTATGGCAAGACGTCTTTTCTTATGATGCTAAGGGGATGGTTTGAGAAACATCATTCTAATCAATATATTTGGATAGACTTCATGCCATGGCTGTGTGATAATACAAGTTCACTCATATCAGAGTTCTTTCATCAACTTGCAGAAGAGATTTGCATTGACATTGATTTGCGTGATGAAATTATAGCTTATGGCAATGCACTGGCATGCCAGGCTATGAAATACTCGATAGGAGTACAGGCCCCTTCATTGATTAAATCACATGAAAGTTCATTCAAGCGATACCATGATACTATTCGCAAAAGTCTCAATGATAGGCCTCAACTTATTGTGATTACGATAGATGATCTTGATAGACTCGACAAAGAAGAAGTCATGGCTGTTTTGAAACTCATCCGTGATACAGCTGACTTTCCAAATATCTTCTACATCACCGCAACAGAGCACACATATTTATATAATGTGTTGAAAGCTTCAAATATTGAAGATCCGGACCGTTACATTGAAAAGTTCTTTAATCTTCACTTCTATCTACCAGCTCATGAAATGAACTATCGAGCGACTTTCATTAAGTTGTTTGATGTTTATGCCAATGCATTAGATTTAGATAAAGAGAAAAGGAGTGAGTTTGATGCTCTAAAAAATGAACCTATATTAAAAGATTGCTTTAGTGATATTAGGGATTTAAAGTGCTTCATCAATCAGTTGGTCATCTTCTTAGAGTCATTAGGTAACAAAGACTACAATCTTTATGATGCCGCAATGGTGGCTTTACTTCAATACAAATGTTCTGAGATTTATAAAATACTCCGTGACAAAGATGATGTTCTTCTTAAGACAAAAACAAGTGGAACAGATTGTATATTGGAACTGAAAGAGGATCCTATATCTGAAATCCGACAGCGAGAGTTACTCCATTTTAGAGATAAAAATAAAAATCTGTCAGATCCAAAAAAGGAGGAACCAATTCCTGATTTGTCTGAGCGACATGGCAAAAGCAGACCTTATCGAAACGAACATTTAGGAGAATGTATTCTCAACGTTTTATTTGGAAGCAATACTTCGAATGACGAATTCTCCATCAAACGAGTCAATAACTTTTTCCTTTATTTCTCTGGTAAAGAGCATTCCAAATCCATAACAAAGGCGGAGGCTTCTGCTATTATTGGTATGGACATAAAGGCATATAAGGAAGCTATTGATAAATTATTTAAACAAGACCGTGCTGAAGCATTCTTACAAGAAATAGAATATGTCATAAAGAATGCGAAGGAAACAGATATTCCTGATATTATCAGAAGGACTTTCTATTTCCAACACTGTCAATACGATCATACACCAGAAGAAAGGAGACGAGAGCGTTCTTGGTATGCAATAAGCATTCAAAATCAAGACCTGTATTCTATTTTATATGAAAATGATGGGAGACTCTACTCCAAGTCAATACAGAAGGCATAACAAACCGTGTCCTGTCCTGACATCAGTAATAAAAGAAGAACCATTGATTTACGTTGTCGAATTGGTGTCGGTCTTAGACAGGGATATTGGGGTTTTTGAATATCAACGAGAAGTAATTGATAGATGGGTTGAAATAGTCTACGATAGGCTTTTTGCTGAGAATCTTGATCAAGATAATATCTTTACTAGAGACAATCTCTATCTTATGGAATATTTTAGGGGAAAGTTATACTATTATCGTAATAAATGGGATAAAAGATTTACCGATTATCTTTGCTTTGATAAAAATATCATTTCTCTTTGGCTATCACACTTAATAAAGGATTATGGAGGAAGATATGAGTGGAATTTTTCGGTAAAACGAGTTATGTTTGGCTCTCCCATTGATTATCAAGGCGACACTTTAATGTCTAAACTTAAAGCCAGATATACTGACCTCAAGCCTGAATTGGACGACCTTGAGCAGTTGCTAAAGCTTGATCATTTGGAAGAAACGAGCGAAAAGCTTAAAGATTACCTGTTCGTAAAAGAGTTTGCAGTACAAAGAAAATAGAAGGTGAAGGTCTAAGAATTTGGCATAGAAAGCTTGTTCGAGGTTGGGTGCTATTCTATGTATATCTGGATCTCGGGAAGAATAATTTTTAAGAACACCCCAAATTAAATTTAAAGAAATGAGTGTAAAGAGTTCCGTGTTGTTAAGAAGAACTATATTGTTCTTAATTATATTTCAATCCATTGGACTGCGATTGTTCCAAGGCATTGGAATCTGTTTGCTAATAGCAATTTTTGTTTTGTGCTTACCCAAAGCAAAGTTCATGAAAGCAATCAAGCCGTTCATGATAATAGAAATTGTCTATTTAGCTTTGGCTATTATCAAGGACGTTGATTACAAAGATATCATTATCAATAGTGCGGCTATATTTGATGCCTGTCTGTTTATAACGATGTATAGAGATTATCGGGTTATGCTTGATGATCTTTATAATGTCTTAAAAATATATTGTGTACAGGCTATCATCTCAATACCAGTGTATTTCATAATACCATCGTCGGCATATATAATGTTAGATCCGTCTTTTATACCAATTACCCCTCGGACATTTGGATATATCTTTTATTATCCAATAGAAGAATCAGCATTGGGCTTTCCACGGATTAGTGGATGGTGTTGGGAACCCGGCACCTTTCAATTGGTGGCAAATATGTTCTTGCTCTTGAAGATCATTCGCAAAGACAGTATTAAGAGTATGACATGGGTTGTGGTGTTGATCTTGGCAACTTTCTCAACCCTTGCCTATGTATGTCTATTGTTAAACATTGTTGTTGCCATCTGGAATGGAAAAAGGAAAGCCTTAATGACCTTTATAGTTGTGGTTAGCTTGCCATTGGCTTCTGGAATTGTGATGACCAACTTTTCTGAGAAGTTTGCCGAAGACAACACTTCTGGCTTAATTAGAAAGAGAGACATTTATATAGGCATGCAGGTCATGAAAGACCATCCATTAATTGGATATAATGTCAGCGACTTGGAAGATACGCAGTATGGTAGAAATCTGGAAGATATTTATTGGGCAACTACCGTTCTCATTAATTATACCCGTGACAACAAAATTTACTATGCTGGTGGATACACCAACGGATTTTTCACTGCATTGATGACGTATGGACTGGTAATTGGACTTTTCTTGTTCTACTGTATATACCGTGCGCCCTTATTTGAAACAAAGAAGAGTAGGTTATGTGTCTTAGTATTTTGGATCATGTCATTACAAAGTGAAGCCGTCAGTGTGTCGTGCTCTTTCTTCTATTTGTTCGTTATGTTAGGACTAATAAATATCCTTCAACAAAGACGTAATCGCAAACTATCAATCATACAAAAGTAAATCAATACTCCCTTATTTATTATGACAATATCATTTATCATAGCAACATTCAATGCGGGAAAGACTTTGAAACGATGTCTGGATAGCATTGTTTCACAACTTAACAGTGAAACAGAATTGATTCTTGTTGATGGAGGTAGCAAAGACGATACCAACGAGATTATCGATTCTTATGGTGACAAGATTGCTGTACATATTTCAGAACCGGACAAAGGCATATACGATGCCTGGAACAAAGGCGTAAAACTTTCTTCTGGTAAGTGGGTCGGGTTTATAGGCGCAGATGATGTTCTGTTGCCAAACGCAGTTAACTCATATTTGCAGGTTATTAAGTCAACACGTGATATTGACTCATACGATTATATTTGTGCTCACAATGAGTACGCTGATAAAGATGGCAATGTTCTCCAAGTTATTGGTGCCCCTGCAGAATGGAGTAAGATGCGGAGAGGTATGGTAGCTGCTCATGTTGCATCACTACACAACAAGCACAACTTGTTTGAGACCATTGGCGGTTATGACTTGCAGTTTCTTATCTGCGCAGATTATGACCTGCTCCTTCGAAAGCGGAACAAACTTAGAAGTCTGTTCATTGATACAACTATTGCCAGAATGCAGACCGGCGGGATGAGCTTCAGCGTTGCTGCTCTCAAAGAGGCTTTTCATATACGGCAAAAGAACCATAGCATAAACATGATAGAGAATATTTCTCTATACTTATGGTATTGGATGCTTTTTAAAACTTATCATCTTAGACATAGATAATGTTATGATACCCAAGATAGTTCATTATTGTTGGTATGGCGGAAAGCCAAAGCCTCCTATGGTCATAAGCTGTATCCGTTCTTGGCGGAAGTATTTACCTGACTGGACTTTCGTAGAATGGAATGAAAGTAATAGCGAGCCTATGCAGTCTTGTAAATATTTTCGTGATGCTTTGACTCATAAAGGTTATGCCTTCGTCTCTGATTATGCAAGGCTTTTTGCGCTAAATCGCTGGGGGGGGGGCTATTTAGACACCGACTTAGAGCTCTTTCGTTCATTGGCTCCCTTTCTTGAGAATGAAATGTTCACAAGTAATATTATAGACCGTAAAGGTACAAGAACCTATTCTTCTCGGATAGACAGTTTCGGTGAACTCATTGATGAGAACAAGCCTTATATCGGTTTTGGACTTCAAAGTCCTATTATTGGTGCGGAGAAAGGTCATTGGTTTATCAAGGAATTGTTAGATTATTACGAGAATCTTCAATACTCTACAGATGAACATGTTATCATTGATGCTGTGATGGCGGAACTATTGTATAAGCATGGCTTTAAATATATTGACGAAGAACAGAACATTGATGGTGTTCATATATACCCAACGAAACTTTTTCAGTGCTATCGAAACATCTTCTCTAAGGGTGCCGTAAGTATGCATTGGTGCATGAACAGTTGGGGAAAATCTAAAAACGTAGTGAAAAGGATTATGTTCAAATTTCCAGCTGCTTTTAAAGTTTATCGTTCAGCAATAGATTTATTGAGATGAAAATTCTTCATTACACATTAGGCTTGCCACCATACCGAAGCGGTGGCTTAACAAAATACGCTACTGACCTGATGCTGGAGCAGGTTATGGAAGGACATAATGTTAGTTTGCTATATCCAGGAGGAGTTGATTTCACATTAAAAACGAGAATTATAGTACGGAAAACTTGTAATGGAATAATGCCTTATGAGATAATGAATTCTTTGCCTGTACCTTTATATCATGGGATTTGTTCACCACAAAAGTTTATTCCTAAAAAGAATGACAGCAAAATATACACTCAGCTTCTTGACAAAGTTCAGCCAGAAATTATACATCTACACACACTCATGGGTCTCCCCGAGAATCTGCTTTTTGAAGCTAAGAAAAGAAACATTAGAATTGTATTTACAACACATGATTTCTTTGGCTTATGTATGAAGTGTACCTTTATTGATTTAAAAGGTGAACTTTGTAGCGGACCTACGCCAGGAAAGTGTGCATGGTGCAATCAAAATGCTAAAAGCATAGCTTTTTTAAGATTCAGAAATCAGCCTATTGTCATCAATCTCAAGAATCGACTGCATAAGAGCTATCAAGAGTCTGATAATAAGCTAACAGAAATGGTTACTATTGATAAATTTAACTCAAGAAAGAATGATTATCAAACAATAATAGAATATTATAAGTCGCTGTTTGAATATGTAGATTTGTTTCATTTCAATAGTATTGTAACAGAAACTGTTTATAGGAATTATCTGACTGACATAAAAGGAAAGGTTGTGCCCATCTCCAATTCAAATATTGGAGATAACAGAAAAAGAGGCTTTTACGATGGTAAGACTCTAAAAATAGTTTTTATTGGCCACACTGATATTTTTAAAGGCTTTCCTCTCTTAAAATCTGTGCTTCTGGAGTTGCAGCAGTACGACTGGGAACTTGAAATCTGGGGTGGTAATGAAGGAATAGATTCTGATTCAAAGAAAATAGTATATAGGGGTAGATATACGGCAAGTGATTTGGAAGAAATATATAAGAACACTTCTCTGGTTATTGTGCCTTCACAATGGTATGAGACCTTTAGCTTTGTAACACTTGAAGCACTCTCTTATGGAGTGCCAGTATTGGTATCCGACAAAGTAGGAGCCAAAAGTATTGTTGCCAATTATGACTCTTCATTCATATTCAATACTAAAAAGGAATTAAAAGACAAATTAGAGAAGATTATGCAGAACAGGTCTGATTTGGTGTCATATCATAATAGGATTTTATCTCTCCCATGGAATCACGGCATGGAAGAACATAGTAATGAAATTGAAAGGAAAATATATGGTTGTTCGCTTTAATATTCTAATTTTTAGCCTCGTATTTGCAATCCTACCAACTACTCTCTACGGGCAGCAGAACCAAGTACTAATCGGGGCGTATTATTTTGGCGGCTGGTCAGGACATAATAGAAATAGCTCTTCGTGGGACAGAAAGGCACCAACCCATGCAACTGAAAAATTAGAGAAGCAATTCAGAGGTCGCAAACCAATATGGGGATGGCGTGATGATTCTAATCCCATCATGCAAAAACAGATATCACTTGCCTCTCAGAATGGAATAGACTGCTTCTTCTTTGACTGGTATTGGTCAGACAACAATTCAACGATTAATAAGACTGCAATTGCTACCAATACTCTCCATGACTGCATCAAGCGGTTTATGGCTGCCAAAAACAACAATAAAATGAAGTTTGCCATGATGATTGCTAATCATAGTGGATTTGAGATTAAAGGCAAAGACAACTGGATAAGTTTAGTTGACTATATGTCATCTCATTATTTTAATCATAAATGCTATTTGAAGTTTGACGGCAAACCTGTGATAGCAGTTTTCTCTCCCAAGGACATGTTTCCCTATGTCAAAGAGATGAAGAAGGAGGCACTGAGGAAAGGTTTTCCAGGTCTGTATATCATTGCACTCGGAGAACATAATAACCCTGATGTTGATGCCGTAGGTTGGTATAATATAAGGGAAGCTGAAACTGGTGTGTCAACTAAAAGGAATTATGAGAATTTCACACATTATGTTGAGAAGTGCTGGTATAAAAATCCACGACTATATCCAGTAATAATGTCCGGATGGGACCAACGGCCTTGGAATAACCAAAACAACACATTGTACTATACTGGCAGGACTCCAAAGCTTTTTGGGGAGCATTTATCAAAAGCCTATGAATTTTTAAATAATTGCACCTTAAGTCATAAGCTGATTATGATCTATGCTTGGAATGAACTGGGTGAAGGAGGATATATCGTCCCTTGTAAAGAAGATCCGGATGGCCTATATCTAAAGGAAATTATAAAGGTAAAGAAGAAATATCAAAAATTCAACAAATAATGAAGATAGCATTTGTAAGCGTTCGTGGCATACCAAACAACTACGGCGGTTTTAAGCAGTTTGCAGAGTACATCTCTGTCGGACTTGCAAAGAGAGGGCATGACGTCCGTAAAAAGAGTACCATTAGTCAGCCGCAACTAACAGTACTCTATTTGGGAATGGAGGATCGGTTCAAATGTAATCTACAAGAACATGATAAGATGGTTACTTGTTCTTCTCTTTCACAGTTGTAGCAGGATGACGCTCAGCATATTGTTTTGTAACATACTGACCTGTCTTCGCGCTACGATAACTATAATTATTTGTCTTTGACATAATATTATATCCTATTTAACGTTATAAAAATGAAACCTTCACGCAACAGGCGATGCTCACTCGCCTTTTTCGAGAGTAATCAGTCGGTGGATGCGGCTGTATCTGCCGACTGATCTTTTTCCAGATATAAGCAATATCATTTTCATAGATGCAAAGTTAATTATAATAGGTGGAAGATGCAAACATTTCCCGTCATATTTTTATGAGTTCTTGCTAAATTACCGTAAAATATGACCACTTTGCTTTGTTATAACAATCTTTATTATTAACTTTGCAACCAATATAATCAAGAACATTATCACCAACAACACTATAAACATTATGACCGCTACCAAAAATCTTGCTGCAAACTTGTGCTTGCTACGAAAACGCTACGGATATACGCAAGAGCAAGTAAGTGCTTATCTGGGTATCAGCCAGTCGGCATACAACAAGTATGAGTCCGAGGTAAATGAAGTCCCAATGGATAAATTGGAGCAGCTTGCCACACTTTATCATGTGGAAGAATATGATTTGCTAACGGCAAAAGAGGAAGACCTTCAGGTTGACTTGGCTTTTGCCTTCCGCAAGAAAGACAAGGCCACAGACCTTAAAAGAATAGCTCCTTTCCAGAAGATAGTGCAGAACTATTTAGAGATGTCGCATGAGCTCAAGGACTAATATCATATTGGAGAATGCCGCCACGAAGTTACGTGACGAGATGGGCATTCGCAGTACAGACCCAATAAGCATTCACCAGATTCTGAAATACAAGCACATTCTTGGTTATTTCACACATTTGGGCGAAGGCTTTTCTGGCATGGCAGTAAAAGTCCAAGCAAAAGACCGAGAATTACCTTACCTTTTCATGTTGGTGAACACGTCAGACTTGTATTGCAGACAACGTTTTACAGCTGCACATGAGCTTTACCATCTTCTCGTCCAGGAAGATTTTCATTATTCATATGACGAGAACCTTTGGACTGAAAGGGATGCGGAAGAAACCAATGCCAATTATTTCGCCACATACTTGCTCCTACCTGAGGGTGGGATAAGACAGCTTATACCTCTTTCAGAGCAAAGAAAAGACAGAATTTCGGTAGCGACACTATTGAAACTTGAACATAATTACAGGTGTTCAAGGCAATCTTTGCTGTATAGATTGAAACACATAGGCTTGGTAACTGAGGCATATATAGACTCTCACAAAACCCATGCGAAGCAGCAAGCCTTGGAATATGGTTATGACGCAAGTATTTATGAGCCAACTAAAAGGGTTGAACTTGTTGGCGACTATAATATAAAGGCACGTAGACTTTATGACGAGGGGAAAATTTCACAGGCAAAGTATTATTCTTATTTGCTTGACATGGGTATAAACCTAAAAGAGACGAAAGATGCGGAAAAAGGTAATATTGGTTGATTCCGATGTCATTTCACATTTTATGGCTGCCAACAAGATAGATGACTTGTCGGTAATTCTTTCTCCACATGCCCTTCTCATTGTACAACAGGTTTATGATGAATCCATTCATCATCCTTTTTTTGACGACAGAAAGGAAGAACTTGACGCATGGATGAAACGATGTCATATTCTGAGGATAGATTTTCCCTATCAGGCTGAAAACGTTAAATTAGAATTCTATAGGTTGAAGAAAGAGAATCCAAGATTTGGGAAAGGCGAGCGGGCTTGTATGGCTATTGCTAAATGTGGCAAACAAGTTATAGCCAGCAGTAATTTTAGGGATATAGCTGACTATTGTGAGGCAAACGACATTGAGTATATTGGATTGATGGACATTCTTACCATTGCTATAAGAAAATCCATCTATACCGTTGATGAGTGCAACAAGTTCATCCATGACATCACCATTATCTATCAATGATGCCCGTCTGCCTTATAGTGACATATCAAAATACAAGCCATCTAGAGACCTAAGCGAGTATTAGGTTTGATATAACAGAAGAAAAACTAATCTGCTAACCCATTTTGTCGTTAGATTATCAAATATGGAGTCTGCACTTTTGCAGATTCCGCAATTGTTTCTTGCAATTTTAGCAGCGTCTTACAACGCATTTTTACTTTTTCTGAATAATCACGCTATGATGTGATTTTTCACGTATACAAAATATCAATATAATGAAGATAGCATTTATCAGCGTCCGTGGAATACCAAACAACTACGGTGGTTTTGAGCAGTTTGCAGAGTACATCTCTGTAGGGCTCGCTAAAAGAGGGCATGATGTGACTGTGTATTCTCCATCATATCATCCGTACAAGGAGAATGAATATAAAGGCGTGCACATTAAGCATATCTATAGTCCGGAACCTTGGATGGGTGGAAGTGTCGGGTCATTCTTCTATGACTTCTCATCCCTGAAAGACGCATTGAAAAAGGAGCATTTCGACATTATCTATGAGGCAGGATATACTAGTATTATTCCTGCTTTCATTTGGTTCAATGTCAAGAAAATAAAAAGTCCTATTGTTGTAACCAACATGGATGGGTTGGAATACAAGCGTACGAAGTTCAACAAATGGGTGCAGAAGTTTATCCATTGGGAGGAGAAGGAGGCTGTAAAGCATAGCCAATACCTTATAGCCGACAACATGGGCATCCATGACTACTATAAGGAGAACTTCGGCGTCGAGAGTAAATTCTTAGCTTACGGTGCTGATGTACACACGGACTTCAATGCGGAATACTTAAAGGAGTTTGGATTAGAGCCTGAGCAATATTATATATTGGTAGCCCGTTTGGAGCCAGAAAACAACATCGTAATGGCTATTGAGGGCTATCTTCACTCTAAGGAGAATGGCAAACGACCTTTGGTGGTTGTAGGCAAGACTACTACCCCTCATGGTAAAGAACTCGTCGCAAAGTATGGGCATGAGAAGGGCATCAAGTTCGTTGGTGGAATCTATGATTTCAAGAAACTTGACACTGTCCGCCATTTTTCAAAGGCTTACTTCCATGGTCATAGTGTAGGTGGCACCAACCCTTCACTGCTTGAGGCAATGGCATCAGGTTGTTTTGTACTCGCTCACGATAACATCTTTAATCGTGCGGTGCTGAAAGAGAACTCCCTCTATTATGGTTCCGCAGAGAAAGTAACTGAACTGCTCAATAATATTGATGACATCTGCGCAAAGTACAAGAAGGCTTATACTGATGCCAACATAGAAGTGATCAAGAAGGAATACTCTTGGGAGCATTTGGTTGACCAGCATGAGCAGTACTTTAAAGAATTGCTGGATAAAGCTAAAAACAAATAGCAGCTTACTCCTGAAATGACCATCGTACAAGAACAACTATTATCCCTCTTGCGTGCTGCACTTTTGGGAAAGAAGCCTGATGATTCTCTTTTTAAAAATGTGTCATGGAAGAATGTCATCCATCTTGCTGAAGTAGAGACGGTAAAAGCCCTGCTGCTTGATGGTATATCTTTACTCCCTAAAGAGTTGATGCCTGATGAATATACTATTATGGATCTTGCTGGAAGGCAAAATAAGATAGTTCAGCACAACCAAATCCATCGGGAAACAATTGTTCAGATTGACCAAGCATTAAAAGCAAACAACATTGCTGCGGTGTTTATGAAGGGTCAGATTACCGCATTGCGCTATCCACATCCTCTGCATAGACAGCCCGGTGACATTGATTTTGTTGTTGGCAAAGAAGACTTTCAAAAGACATTAGATACCCTTGATACTATTGGTAAAGTAGATAGGAAACTCGTTCACGAACATCATGGAATGGCGTGGGTGAACGGTGTTACAGTAGAACCACACTATAAAGTACATAACTATCAGCGACCATCAACAGACAAGGCGATGCAAGAAATTTTCTCAGAGGTATTTCCTGATAGGTTGATTAAAGTTGACTTAGACGGCTACAAGGTTAATGTCTTCCCACCTACATTTGAGAGCGTTTTCTTGATAAGCCACATGGTCAATCATGTGTATGAGGAAGGTTTAGGCTTGAGGCAAGTCATAGACTACGCTATGTTCTTAAACAAATGCGCTGATAAAATTGATTGGTTGCAACACGATGAATACTTGTATAGGATGCGGATGCAACGTGCTTTCAGAATCTTTGCATGTATTTGCGTAGAATATCTTGGCTTACCACTACCCTCTCATGTTCAACCATTCTCATTCAATGAAAAAGAGTGGGCAAAAAAAATGATGGCTGACATTATGACTGTTGGCAACTTCGGGCGTGGGAAATATGTTTTCCATCATAATGGATGGCAGGATGCACTACGCAACTATCGTTGGGTGCTCGGCAGATGTCACCATCTCGCTTTTGTTTGTCCAAGTGAAGCACGATGGTGGATTGTGTCAAAGTTTACAAGGTTCTTTTGGAAAAAGAAAATGAATAACAATAAATAATAGATATCAAGCATGGATAAGCTTTCTTTTCTCGTAAGTTGGGGAGGTATTAGAAAAACAGGATGGAACGGAACGCACATTTCTCTGTTCCGTGCCTTACGTAAGTTTTATGACGTCCAAGATATTGATCTGAAAAGGAACAAATGGATTGATGCCTTTAAGCATTATGTCCTTCACATTGACCGGTTGGTAACAGCACGTAACCATAGGACAAGCTATCGAAAGAAGCTTGAGAATCTTCAAGGAAAGGTCTTTCAGTTTAATGATATTTTATCTGATACTGAGAACCGACAAACATATATGTATGTGGATTTGACAGTCTCATTCCTAAATTCTTTAAGAAAAAACGACCAACAAATGTTCATTGAATCAGGTTTTAAATGTCCTAATCCAGATATAATGGAGAGTCGTGCAAAAGAGCAGGATTGCTATATAGCAAACTCATCGGGTCTTTTTACAATGGGACATTGGCTCCAAGATTGGTTGATACACAAGGACATACCTTCTGATTGCGTTCATTTTGCGGGGGGGGGACCAATGTTGATGTGTCATTGATAAACCCGCTGCCTAAAACACATAATAAAATATTGTTCATAGGAATGGATTTTAGAAGAAAAGGTGGATTCATAACTTATGAAGCTTTCAAACTCCTGCGTGAAAGTGGAGAGAATGTAGAGCTATATGTTATTGGTCCATCATCCAATCCTATAAAAAGTCCAGAGAATGGCTATCACTATATTGGACAAATTTCTTTTGATGAAGAGGCAAAGTATTTAAATATGTGTGATATATTCTGTATGCCAAGCTATTTCGAAGCTTATGGACTTGTGTTCGTCGAAGCCCTAACATTCGGATTGCCTTGCATAGGAAGGAACCGCCAGGAAATGCCATATTTTATCAAGGACGGAGAAACTGGTCTTCTGCTAAAGAATGATGATCCAAACGAACTGGCTCATCTAATGCTACGTGCACTTCATGAAAAATCGTTTTCTGAAAATGTTCTTGCTCGACGAGAACAATATATCAATGATTATTCATGGGATACTGTGGCGAAGAGAATAGCATCAATAATTAGATAAAAAATTGAAATAATAAGTTTATAAAATTAATGAAAGAAAAAAAAGTTGCCCTCATCACGGGCATTACAGGACAGGACGGCAGCTATTTGGCAGAGCTGCTGCTGAGCAAAGGTTATGATGTGCATGGTATTATCCGTCGTTCATCGGTCGATTTCAGACCACGTATCGCTCTTCTTGAAGGTCAGGAAGGCTTCCACTTGCATTATGCCGACCTCGGTGACTCCATGTCAATTGTCGGCATCGTCGATAAGTTGAAACCGACGGAGATTTACAATCTTGCAGCGCAGAGCCATGTGCAGGTGAGTTTTGACTCACCGGAATACACGGCTGATGTAGACGCTGTTGGCGTGCTACGTATCTTGGAGGCTGTGCGCATTTGTGGTCTTACTGACACATGCCGCATCTACCAGGCTTCTACGTCAGAGCTCTATGGTAAGGTGGAGGAGGTTCCTCAGAATGAGAATACACCGTTCCACCCCTATTCTCCTTATGCTGTGGCCAAGCAGTATGGCTTCTGGATTGTGAAGGAGTACCGGGACGCTTACAACATGTTCGCTTGCAACGGTATTCTCTTCAATCATGAGAGTGAACGCCGTGGTGAGACTTTTGTCACACGCAAGATCACCTTGGCTGCAGCACGTATCAAGCAGGGCAAACAGGATAAGCTCTACCTTGGTAATCTCTCCAGCCGTCGTGACTGGGGCTATGCCAAGGACTATGTGGAGTGCATGTGGCTCATTCTACAGAATAAGAAGCCTGATGATTTCGTCATTGCAACGGGTGTGCAGCACACGGTACGTGAATTCGCTACTCTCGCTTTCCATCACGTCGGCATTGAGCTGGAATGGCAAGGTGAAGGAGCTGACGAGAAGGGCATTGACAAGGCAACGGGCAAGGTACTTGTGGAAGTATCTCCAGACTTCTATCGTCCCACTGATGTCGTTAACCTCTGGGGTGACCCGACAAAGGCCAAGGCTGAGCTGGGTTGGAACCCGTCCAAGACCTCATTTGAGGAACTCGTCAAGATCATGGTTGACAGCGATATGAAGAAAGTTGCAGCAGATGATGCCGCAGCTAAAGTGCGTGTGAACCTTGAGGAATATTTGGAGAAAGGAATAGTAAAGTAAAATGTTAGAGAAAAATTCTAAGATTTATGTGGCCGGTCACCATGGACTGGTTGGATCAGCCATTTGGAACAACTTGAAGCAGCGCGGATACAATAATCTCGTAGGCCGCACACACAAGGAACTGGATCTCACCGACCAGCTCGCCGTAAAGAACTTCTTTGATCAGGAGCAGCCCGACGCAGTCGTGCTCGCCGCAGCTTTCGTGGGTGGCATCATGGCTAACTCGCTGTACCGTGCCGACTTCATCATGCAGAATATGAAGATGCAGTGCAACGTCATCGAACAGGCCTACAAGCACCACGTGAAGAAACTGCTTTTCCTCGGCTCTACTTGCATCTATCCCAAGAACGCACCGCAGCCGATGAAGGAGGATGCGCTGCTCACCTCACCTTTGGAATACACCAACGAGGAATATGCGATCGCAAAGATTGCCGGATTGAAGATGTGCGAGAGCTATAACCTGCAGTATGGTACGAACTATATAGCAGTGATGCCTACCAACCTCTATGGCCCCAATGATAACTTCCACTTGGAGAACTCGCATGTCATGCCGGCCATGATGCGTAAAATCTATCTCGCCAAGCTCATTCATGATGACAACTGGGATGCTATCCGTACAGACATGAACAAACGGCCCATCAACCCACCCGCCAAGCTCGCTCAGCTCATCGGCAAGGACAATGTTGACGGCGAATGTACGAAGGAGCGCATCCTCAAAGCGCTTGACTTCTACGGTATTGACAACAATAAGGTCACGCTATGGGGCGATGGCAGTCCGCTTCGCGAATTCCTCTGGAGCGAGGACATGGCAGATGCATCAGTTCACGTACTACTCAATGTAGATTTCAGTGACATCATCGGTATAGAGAAATATTCCAGCGTGTTCTATGGCGTAAAGACTGACGGCGAGGTGAACCGCAACAACTCAGAGGGTCGTGGCGGAGCCATCCCATCGCTCGGTGAGATTCGCAACTGCCATATCAACGTTGGTACAGGCAAAGAACTGACCATCAAAGCGCTGGCCAATCTCGTAAAGGACACGGTCGGCTTCGAAGGCGAAATCATTTGGGACACAACAAAACCCAACGGCACACCTCGTAAACTTATCGACGTAAGCAAACTCCACAGCCTCGGCTGGCATCACAAGGTCGAAATTGAAGATGGTGTGAAGAAACTCTATGAATGGTACCAGAGCACACTGAAGTAATCTTTTATAATTGGACGTCAACAGGGATGTGTGTTCCAACACCTCTTTGTTGACGTTCTGTGTTTTCAATGAGCACTAATTCGATACTAACAGAGTTAGAATTCTCTCTTACAGTTGAAGTAGTTCATATATGACATACGAAGAAGTCTGGCAGAAGATAAAGTGCATGAGCCAACGGGACAGAAGACTATTGGCTTATGAAATGACACTTAAGGGCTTCGATATAGGATATATCCATCCCCATTTCTACTTTGATGCAAAGACGGTACACGACATATTATTCTACCCATCTAACAACCAGCGTGAAGTTGATGACAAGGATGGAACATATTACAATGCACTGAAAAATATCATTGAGAACGACAATGAGATACATGTGCGTATCAAACGATATGTTTGGCTACCACGTTTTATCAATGATTGGCGTGAAGACAAAATAGTGAAAGCTTACATCTGCTCACGTAATAATGAGAAATATGTAAATGCATACTACAAAGTATTGTTTGACAAACGTATCACTGGTGAACGTTCTCGCTCACTATTCTTTACATTGCCAAACGGAAGTGAAGTAGTGTATAAGATGACGGAATGCTCCCAAAAGAATGGTTACGAGCTTCTGACATTTTCAAGAACTGATTATTGATGATAGATCCACTTAAGAAACCGACGGGCTCCAGATGGCGTAATTCATGGCATAGGTATGCAGAGTTCTTGAGAGAGAACGGCCGCAGACCAGTACATGAGCGCTATAAGGAAAGAAGTCTTTATGTTTGGTACAGTAATAACAGGTCTAAATTAGATAACGGACTACTGTATAAGGAACTTGTGGCTCCTTTCTTAAAACTCACTGATGAAGGCGATATCTATCGGTTTTATGTCGTCAATCGAGAGACGAATATACAAAGGTTGGCTTTCTTAGGAAGTGAAAACAATATTTCCGGAAGCGAAGTCAATGATGATAGAAAGGTGAGCTTCTTTGACGCCTGTAAGATGTATGTTGACTTCTGCAACCGGTTGGAGCGTCCTCCGTTGATGGAGATAGAAGAGGAAATGGAAATTGCCAAATGGTTCTTTAAGGCTAAGGATGACTTCTCTAATAACAAACTCACCGATCAAGAGAAACACGCTTTTGACCAGCTCCTTCAGAGTACAAAACAGTACAGGAACGAGAATGTCATCAATCACGTGTCAAGACTTACGGAGGGCGTCCCTAATCAGAAAGGCAGAAATGAAGTTCTGTACGCTGATAATGGAACAGAGGTTCATGTAGGAGCTTGGGAACGAAGATGGTTTGAGATGCGTGACAGGTATTCGAAATACCTTGACGACAACAAAAAAGTACCAACGGATAATAGCGACTTACAACTGTATCAATGGCTATTAAGACAGAAGAAGCTGTTGGCTGCAGGCAGTTTGAAAGAAAGCAGAAAAGGTGAGTTGGATAAACTGCTTTTAAAGATAGATGATATTAGGAGGAACTATCCCCAAAAACCGAATGTAGGTGGTCGTAAAAGAAAGAAACCTACAGGAGATGATATCGAATCATCAAGCTTATCAAAATCCAAGCATAATCATGTTAAACAAGATGACCTGTGGAACCAGAAGTGGCAGGCGTACAAGGATTTCATGGTGAAGAATAAACGTCGCCCGTCAAAACATCGCGCCGAGGACTTAGTGCTGTTCGACTGGTTCAAGCACAGCAAGAAACTGCTCAAGCGGGGCCTGATGAAGGCAGAGCGTATTACCAAGTTCAAACAGCTGCTTAGTGAGGCAGAGAACTTGCCACGCTTCAACCAGTTCAATTATGGTGACACTTCCCTAAAGTCATAATGGCGCGTTATTGGCGGAAAGATTAAAATTCCCAGAGACGATGATAGTGATAAGGAATCGTTTACAAAAATTGCATTGACGGAAGAATGGATGTTTGTATGAGGTACGACAAGTTGACGATAATAGGAGTACCGAAGAAGTTCAAGGTGTATTATGCATTGGATTATCTCTATCCGGACGGCCAGCTGCCGGACAATCCTGATGACATCCTCTATGATGAGTGGCCGACAGATGGCGAAGAGGGTGAGGATGCGATGATGGCGTATGAATACAATAAGTCGGCGACCGGAGTATATTTAGCTTACAATGAGACCGTGCATGCACTGTCATTTGAGTTGTCGACCTGGGCATCGGACGCTGATGTGAGCCTATATGTGAAGCTTGTCAATGCTGTGCTGAAAAAGCATCCACGTGCCAAGCTCTATGCGCAATGTGATATTCTCAAGGGACTGACGGAAGAGGATGAGAGAAAGATGATAGCCGACCACCAAAGCTACGTGAAGCATCTGTTGAAGACCAAGGAAGGCTTCACGATGGAAGGACTTTTTCATGGCTTCACCCTAAAAGTCGCTCATCTACGTCCTGCCTCTACCCTCGACATACAGGCAAAAGAACTGCGCCAGTTGTTTGCTGATATGCAGTGGGAGAAGGGGGAAGAAGAGAAGGAAAAGCAATAATATGCCAGGGACGCCGTTTTTGTTAATGACTTCAGAATAACATAAGTTCATGACGAGCAAGCAGCATGTTCATCTTTTTCCCTTTCAGTCCGAGATGGTCAGCAGGATTGCGAAATCCTTTGAGACCAACCGGTCCGTAATGGTGCAGATGCCAACCGGCACCGGCAAGACGCATATCATTGCTGCTGTCACAAAGAGCTTCATTGATAAAGGCTCCTATGTGTGGATAATAGCGCACAGGCGTGAACTCGTGTCGCAGATCACCGATACGGTCAGCCGCTTCGTTGAGGGAAAAGAAAGGACTAACGTGGATGTGTTCTCCGTTCAATGGCTGAACAGACACCTCAATGAAGTCAAGACAGTACCTTCCCTTATAGTCATTGACGAGGCACATCATGCTGTGGCCAAGACATATTCGTCGATAATAGAATCATTCCCTAATGCTAAGGTCATTGGACTGACAGCAACACCGTGCAGACTTAACGGACATCCTTTCACCGACCTGTTCGACATTCTGTTGCAGTCGCATCCGGTCAACTGGTTCATTGCCAAAGGGTATCTTTCGCTATATGACTATATGTCGGTGAAGCCTGACAATGAGGATGTGAGGATTATCAACAGTCTGCGTAAGCGAGGAGCAGACGGTGACTTCTCCATGAAGGAGATGAGCGAGAAACTGGATATACGTCCGTCTCTCGAAAGATTGTGCGACACCATAACGAGATATGCAAAAGGCAAGAAAGGAATTGTCTATGCCATTGACATAAACCATGCCGAGCACATTGCCGAGATATATCGGAAGAACGGAATAAAGGCAATTGCCATCAGCAGCAAGACACCTGACAAAGAAAGGGAAGAATTTCTTGAGAGATTCAGAAACACGCAGATAGACGGCAACAAGCCTTTAAAAGATGATGATATACAAGTAATTGTCAACGTCTCACTTTTTGATGAAGGCCTTGACTGCCCGGATGTGGAATTCATACAAATGGCAAGACCTACATTGTCACTATCCAAATACCTGCAGATGGTAGGCAGGGGACTTCGGGCTTATGACGGGAAGAAATATTGTCTGATATTGGACAATGTCGGCAACTACCGTCTTTTCGGACTCCCGTCAGATGACCGTGACTGGGAAGCTATGTTCGCCGGAAGCACGAAGGGTAAGGGCGACATAAAGAGCCCATTGTTCAAGAGCATAGAGCTCAGGGAAGAAACTACGGACGGCAAACGTACCGAGATGGTAAGCATCTTAACCCATCACGAACAGATAACGGATTTGGAGGTCGAGTTCGGCTATGCTGTTTTCCAAGCAGATGACAGAAGATACGGAGTAAGGAACAAAAACGGAGAGGAAGTCGTGCCGGCTATTTACAAAGAAATCAAGCTATACCCAAATGCTATCGTGAGGGTTTCAAAACATGCCACAAGCCGACCTGTATGGTTAGATGTTATCAACTTAGTGCCGTTCAAGAAGTGCCCGACTATCATCCGTTCTGGATGGTTGGAGTTGACGACTGTCGACAATACAAAGTTTTATCCTCGTGTAGTGACCCATGAGATGAATGTTGACAGCTATACTAATTCTGATGTTCTTAATGCGGGCATTGAAGACGGCTTGCGTTTCAAGAATTTCTATATCCAGCCAACTGAGCCTAGAAAGCTGTATAAATACATAGAAAAGTCGGATTCCTTCTTATTGTTTGCTGAGGAAGCAGGCAATCTTTTTATGAAAGAAGAATATCAGCTGCAATTGAAGCCCATTACTTGGGAACAATGGCAGAAAAAGAAAGACGAGGCGTGTAAGGACTGGGAAAGTTTGCAAAAAGGCGTGGCCAATGGTACCATTTTGAAAGAAGAACACAGCATTGTAGATATCGGCTTCTTGAGGTTTGATAAATATGGTAATTATTACCGTCTCCATGATAACAAATTGTTTTTCCCAACCCTCTTCCGTGCCGTTGCAATAAGACTGTTCGGTAAGGTTTGTTTCCTTGGCAATGATTATATAATTGTGGAAGGACATTCACATGAGCCTTTTAAGATAATTCGTAAATACATTGACGGCCATAGGTTTATAGTCAGATATTTTCCCTATGGTTCCAGCTACAACAGTACTTATGAAGCTGATTTATACTTTGACGGCGAAGGTTCGTATAAACTAACAAACAAAAAATGGTTAGGTAATTTGACTGAAAAAGTAGAAGGATATCTTGGATATTATTACCTATAAAGTGTGAAAAAATCGCTCGCATGGGACCGTCTTGTCGCTCCTATGATACCGCCTAAATCATTTTGCTGTCACCACTAATATCACAGTCATGATAACGATATCACGAGAGCTGTATGAGCAGCGTTGATCCTGCCAATCCAGAAGAAGATGAAGAAAAATACAATAACTACTTGAATTGGCTTCCTAACGGCTTTGACCACAATCTGTTCAGCATCAGAGACGCGGAGCTCCGCATGGGTGATTACCTCCAGACCGTCAGGACTGCGAAGCAGATGATGTGTGACGGATACGTATAAATACGAACCTTCATCTCCTCCACTTCCTTCTCTGTGCTGCCTCGTCATCTACTGACATATCCATACTGCCATTTAGATCCCATTCGCGATTAGTATCTGTAGCACCAGCATTGGCTGGGCTCTGAACCTGAATATCATTTCCCCTGTTGTCTCCCTGAGGCGGCAGGGAATTTTTGTTTGTGGCTGTGTGAGCAGACGGATGGATGCCCCTGCTGGCGAGATAGTTCTGCCGAAGCTGCTCAGTGACCTCAGGACGCAGTTGAATGGTCTCACCGTTCCACGACACTGTGCCTCTGTGGATTCGTGTGCCAAATTGACGATAGAGGATGCGATTGATGTCTGCTGTGGTGAGTTTCGGGTTGTCGGCCAGCAGGTCATCAATGTTCTGCTCAATCTTGGCAAAGCGTGTAGCGGCATCCTCGAACTGGAGAAGTTCTTTGATACTGAGGAACTCTCCACCTTTAAA
>OGJK01001037.1_pt1 | contig 27080 bp, 26 predicted proteins | sample 1571961 | NCBI WGS metagenome assembly OGJK01 (sample SAMEA2582120, study PRJEB24529) | metagenome | biome: Human gut stool | place: China | collected 2011 | reverse complement strand
TAGTATCTTATAATATTAATATTCCTTTCTTGTTTATTTACATTATGCGTTTTGCCGACATGCGATAGCTATAAATGTTACGGTGTTACGGTGTTACGTTGTTACGGTGGAGGGAGGAGAACCTATTGCTGAAGCCATGGTATCTTACCATAATCAAGACTGGGCTCATGGGCAAATAGGTCATCAGGCGGCAGGATGCTACCGCTTTTTACCAATCGGCTGAAATAGTCAGCACGAATGTCAGCCCGTTCTATCTCTTCTCTTCTTGCACGGCTCATGGCGAGATACTCGTCTTCTATTTCAAGACCGAGATACTTCCTTCCTAACAGATTGGCGGCGATACCTGTCGTGGCGCTGCCACTGAATGGGTCAAGTATCCAAGCACCAGGCTTCGTACTCGCTTCAATGATACGTGCCAACAGTCCCAACGGCTTCTGCGTAGGATGCTTGCCGCATGACTTCTCCCACCGGGCTATGGCAGGGAGATGCCAAACGTCGGTCATCTGCTTGTTGCCATTGAGTTGCTTCATCAAATCGTAATTGAAGTAATGGGGTACTTTGGCAAGTTTTCGGGCCCAGATGATAAACTCGGTGCTGTAGGTGAAATACCGGCAGGAGATATTGGGTGGTGGATTGGTCTTGGCCCAGGTCACTACGTTGAGAATCTTGAAGCCAAGGCGAATCAACTGCTGTTGAACGCTGAAGATGTTATGATAGGTACCCGAGATCCATATCGTAGCATTGTCTTTCATGTGGGCACGCACGGATGTCAGCCACTGGAGATTAAACGCGTCCATCTCCTGTGGTGTCTTCGTCTTATCCCAATCACCCTTATCCACGCAGACAACCTTTCCGCTCTGATAGCTGATGCCTCCGGAAGAGAGAAAATAGGGCGGGTCGGCAAAGACCATGTCGAAGCCAAATGAAAACTTCGACAGCGTGTCGTTGCAGTCACCCTGGATGAGGGTGAAGTCGTGGGAGGGAGATTTGTAATAAGATGCTATCATTCTTCAGGAACCGGCAGACCTAACTTTTGAAGAGGAATATAATCAAAATAATATTGACAATTTACACTGATAATGTAATCTAATACATCCTTATATTTCGGCTTCTTGAACCATTTGCTAAGAATGTAAACATACTCAACCTCGATATTTAATTGCGAGAGAAGTTTGATATATTGCTTTCTTTTGAAATCGCATGTCTGTAGTTTTTCGTCTACACTTCCTGTTACATTCTGATTTTTAACCTCGATAATAAAAAGTGTATTGTTGACTATTACATAAATACAATTGTCCGGCAGAAGTTGACTTGAGATAATCTTTTTCCATTCAACTCCATTTTGTTTAAGGAAACGATAGAACCCATGCTTTTTGAAAACATGAGCTACGAGTTTTCCCTTATAAAGAACTTCATCACCATCAACTTGATAGTCCTTCTGTTGAGAGAGGTACGTCGAAAGGTCCACTTCTCCCTCATAAATGAGCCCAGTGATGGTGTTTCCGCCACCGATACCACCTTTTTTCATTTCAATAGTCGTCTATTTTAATTGATTAATAAAATCATTAATATCCGTAAGATTGAATATGCTTGGAATAATGCTATACGCTTCTTGGAGCTTATTCTTTGCAGACCTCCATCCTATGCCATCTGTAATCCATACGAACTCAAAGCCTGGAACGGAATTGATTTTTGGAGAGATGTCAGAATATGAGCGTGCTACTTCATTAAGCTTAGAGCCACCACCACTATAGAAGTTTACCTCTATGAGATAAGTCTTCGCAGGCTTCTCAATAACGAAATCAAAGCGTTTTTCATCATCACCTAATACGTTTGTGATAGATGGCCATTCATGAGAGTAGACCTCTCTTCTGTATTTGACACCATTATTGTCAAATATTCGTGCTATCATGTTCTCCATGATATGACCACTTCGATTCTTTCTTGCGTTGGTATCAAGCCCTGTTTCTATGCCGAATACATAGTCAACAAGGTCATTGATTTTCTTAGACTGAAAAACTTCTGTCAAGCCTGTTATATCAAGAAATTCCATGACTCCATCTACAGAAGTAAATAGAGAATCCAGCACAACGCATTTGCCTAAATTGTCAAGAACCTTCTTCTTACCCTCACTCCGAACCGCAATAAGAATATCCATAACATCAAATGCAGTTCGATCACGATTCCATATAGTTTCAACAGATTTGCGCATATTCGTTGATCCTATAAGACTATTAAGCATGCAGAGGCTCAATTTTATATTGTCAACATTATGCGAGATCTTATCGAAATCACAGAAAAAGTCAAGCGTTTGATTTGTCTCTTGTAGCTGAGATATGAATGTTTCAAAATCCTTCATTTCTACTGGTTTACTGCCTGGTTAACTAATTGATTTTCTTGTTGATGGAATAAATCTCGTTGAACAGCATTTGCTCTTGTGTCTCGGTAGTTGTGTACTAGAATCTCAGTGAGCTTACCTCTTTTTGATGGATTGGAGTTAACATTTCGAGAAGCTAATACACGCTCAATCTCGTAATCTCCATAAAGCAAATCAAAGAAGTTATCTGCTTCATTTTTTCCTTTACCATCTGAATTACTAAGCATGAATTTATATCCAGCCTGATTAATTCTATCGCAATATTCTTTTAATCGCACTTGTGAGTCATCATTAAAAGAATCCTTGGTATAGTCGTTAAAACTTGATGTATCGCTCAAAGGGCGATAAGGAGGATCAAAGTAAAAAAGTGTATTACCTTCTGCTAAATTGAATGTATCTTCAAAATCCCCTGTCAGAATTTCTACTCTTCTAAGTACCTCACTATCCTTACGAATGGTCGCAGCATCGCATATAGTCGGATTCTTATACTTACCAAAAGGTACATTGAATTGCCCCCGTTTGTTAACCCGATAAAGGCCATTGAAACAAGTTCTATTCAAAAAAATAAATAAAGTCGTATTCTCTATAGGATCGAGATTCTTCTCATTATAATGACCACGGGAGTCCATAAAAAATGCTCGGCGTTCTTCATCATTGGGTAGGGTGAAGTATACTCTTTCTATTCTGCTCAATGAATTTATGAGCTCCTCAGGATAGTCCCTAACAGTGCAATAGCATGTTGTAAGATCCCGATTAACATCATTTATTACAGCACGTTGAATATTCGGATAACGCTGGAGCATATAGAACAGCATGGCACCACCACCTGCAAATGGTTCTATATACGTTGCATTCTCCCAATTACCAAAGTCAGCTGGAAGCAGAGCATCCAGTTGTTCGATAAGTTGGCTCTTTCCGCCCACCCACTTGATAAATGGTTTTGCTTTTATCATCTTGTATTATTGTTATATGATAATGCAAATATACTCACTTTTTGTATATCTGGCAATTTCAGAGTCTAAAAAAATATGAAACAGCTTATTTTGCAAATTTAAGAATAGTTGAAGGCAACTGCCGCCGACATCCTTTTTGTGTAGTTTTTGATATTTCCTCTTCTATTATTTGCGCAAAAAGAATTATTTTCCTAACTTTGTGTATCAAAAACTGACACGACCTAAGGTTCTTTGCCGATGGCCTATTGAAAACAATCAAAAAAGACTAATACACAATGGCAACTTTCGCGCTATACAACTATGAGTTTGAAATCTCCCTGCCCGACGATCCCACCCCCGACCTCTTCGGCCATGCGTCGCCCGTAACCACCGCCAAGGCCAACTTCGAACGGAGGCAGAAGGTGTTCGACGAGCTGTTGGGCAACGACCATGACGGCTCAAAGCCCATCACCTATCTATCCAGGAACGGCAAGCTGACCTACAAGCACAAGTGGCTATACGGGCTGTCGTGTCTTCTTCGACAACCGTCAGGGCATCCAGCGGCTGGCCATAGAGATGAATGCCTCGTTTGGCAAGCTCTCCACTGCGGAGGCCATTCTCTCCCGTGGACTCAACGATGCGATGGGGAAGCGGTATTTCCTCAAGGTGCGGCTCGAACATCTGCTCAAGCCTTCACGCTTTTGGGAAATCGTGGGCGACCGCACGTCCTACCCCAAGGGCTTCAGCAAGATGAATCTCTATTTCCCGCCGCTCAACCTCGAAAGGCTTTCCGAGCACCTCGACTACATCATCAACAAAGGGCGTGCAGCGCTCGGCAGCGACTCCACAGTCAGTTTCAAGGCACCCAGCGGCACCGCGCTCAGCCTTGATCCTAAAGACGAATGGACCAACAACATAGTGACTTCGGCCAGTGCCATTGGCGGCAACGATGCCATTACGCTGTTCCCCATTGGCAAGAAGAAGGTGCAGGTGGGCCACGACAACTACGAGGAAATCAATCTCTCGGACGATAAGCTCAACCAGATTGAGCACGGTGACATGGGTCTCTTCGGGCTCGACGACATCAAGGCCAAGCTGAAAACCGGAATCTAAACGCTCTCTCAACATGCGTATAATGGATGATGACGATATCGAGCGGTTGCATCAAAGCTATAGGCGTGACGACCTCTACAGATACTGGAGTGCCACGCTCTCGGAGCTGGAACTGAAATGGGGTCTGCCCAATCAGGTCGTGGTTTGGTACTACTCTGAAAGGCTGATTGGCAAGTTGAGGAGTGTGGGTGAAGACCCGCAGTCGGAAATAGCTTATCTCTTCAATAAGTTTCTGAAAAAATGCAGGATGAATACGATGAACCGTGCTACGGTTAATGGGGACTACGACCGCCCTATGGCCATAGCGCAGGAGGTCTTCGTCCTGACATTCGTGCGCCTCGCCAATGCCGTGGAGAAGGGGCATGAGCACGACGATATTCCCAACGATGAGATTTGTGTCACCATTTGGACGCTGCTGCATAAGAGTAAGTTTTTCAACTGGCTGCTTGATTATTTCCGGCGGAAGAAAAAGGACAGCATCGGCCATCCCATCCACATCACCCCCTCCGACCCGATGAAGAAGGCGCAGCTTGACACGCAGCTGCCGTCGGAACAAGACGAGGCCAAGAAGCTTTACGGTGAGGTGATGAGAATCACGCGGCCATTGGATGACCTGCTTTCAGAAGACAACCAAAGGCAGTGGCAAGACCTGTGGCACAGAATCACCGACGACGATCATCTCCGCAGCAAGCTCAAGCAGCCAACGCCCCAATCCCATCGTTTTGGCGACATCAATGGCAAGATGATCTGCAACGTGCTCGGAATGTTCAGAAACAACTACTGCCAAAACATTGCCGTGAGCAAAATGAACAAGCGACTGAACCTTGGCAATGTATCCAGCTACATCCGCAACTTTGCTGACGAAGGTTCCGACAGCGAAATTAGCAAGAATGAGCGCAGAAAAATAGAAACTTTTATCAAAGGTTGATAACCGTTTGATTATCAACTGATAAAAATCTGATAAATTATTAATAAGCAAAAATAAGGCAGACAGAAACCTTGTATTCTTATCTTCGGACTGTCTTTCCTATCTTTGTGCCCGCATCAGGTGGTAAACCCGGTGCGGGCTTTTCATGTATTGTAAAGCCACAAACAACATGTCTCACCCGAGGGGAGTGGGCAGGAGAAATCTCATGAGGTAAAGCAGCGCTGCGTTTCCCGTGCTTTCTCTTCTCACAACTCTTGGGAAGAATGCAAAAGAAGCACTGGACGCGGCAGCGTGTCCAAACCCGGCGGCAGCAGAAACGCCGCCATCCCTTCGACGACTCCACCACGCTTGGCGACCTCGTGTGCCCGGATCGGTGGGGACGCATCGGCGAACTCATCCGGTCGCTCGGCGACTATCTCACGGACTCCGACGTCCCGCCGCGCTTGCGCACGGGACTCTTCTTCAAACCATCGACTTTGGAAGCCTATGGACGCACGTCGCTCTACGTCTTCCTGCGCCAATTCCTGCAACCCGACAGCGACGGACAGAGTATCCTCAGAGTCAGCAAAACGGTCTTTTACAGTTATCTCGCCGACCCTGCCCACAGCAATTTAGGGGTGTCTGTGCAGACGATAAAAGCAGCTGTAAATAAGGCTGTTATATAATACCGATTAACATATTTTCAGAACCATATGCAAGACTAAATTGCTTGCGGGGCTTGGAAACATAAGGTATATTTGCAAACGTCAACCGAAAGGAAGACAAAACAATCATCGGGGTGGCCACCCTCTAATAATCTTTAATAACAAGAATTATGAAGAAAGAATTTAAGATTGTGAAGCTCCTCGCCCTCCGCCGGGGCACTTCGGAGCGGACAGGGCAGGAGTGGAAGAGCTGCGAGGTCGTGCTCGAGTCAACCGAGGCGGTGATGTACCCCGACCTCATCGTGGCAACCCTGCGCGGCGAATGGGCCGAGAACCCCGGAGTCCAGGAGGGCGACATCGTGGAGGCAGCCCTCAGCTTCTTCGCCCATGAGAAAGACGGGCGGTGGTTTAACAACATCAGAATCATAAAAATCGAAAAGAAATGAAGATAAGACTTATCATCTCCGACGACGACTATCGTCGCATCCTCGCCACACCGAAGCGTGTGCGCGGCACCATCTGCCAAAACTCGCCCGAGGAATTCTGCTTCCGGGCCTACAATAAGAGCAATGAGGCTGAGCAACTGCCCAAGCGGCAGTTCAAGACGAAGCACTCCACGACCACGGTCAACAGCAAGCGCATCCGGCTCTACATGAGCATCCCGCGCGAGGAGACCACCGACCCGGCCGAAATCATCTACGACGAGGTGGACGATGCCGCCAGCTTCGTGGAACAGAATATGGAGTAGTGTAGGAGGTGCGGCGTCCCGCCGCACAGCAAAGCTCGGGGCAGATTGCTCAGGGTGTTGTGCGGCGGGACGCCGCACCTCCTACTAACATCAAAACCCAAGAAAATATGTTCGACTATATTCAAAACATTCGTTCGCACCATACGGTGCCATGCACCGCCGATATTCTTCACACGGTGATGCGCTCGGCCATCGTCGGCCAGACCTGCGCCGAGATTGCCGACTGCCACGAGCAGATGCTGCGGGGCGAGATGAGCCGCGAGGACTTCGGGACCAAGAAGTCGGAGCTCAAGCGCCGTCTCCCGGCCTTCTGCTTCCACGCGCATTTCAAGAACGGGCGCAGGCTCAATGCCGAGGCCGTGCCGTCGGGACTGAGCATCCTCGACATCGACCACATCAAAGGTTCGCCCGAAGTCTTTTTCAATGAGAAAGTCAAGGATCGAGCCAAAGAGTCAGGCATCGTCCTTGCCCACAAGACACCGAGCGGCGAGGGACTTCGCTTGGTCTTCGTCATCCCCCAGGGCATGGGGCTTGTGGAAGGCCAGCAGTGGCTGGCACAGCAGATCGGATTAAAAGAGTTTGATGAGGCTTGCAAGGACTTGGCCCGCTGCTCATTTGCGGTGCCCGAGGAATACGTGCTGTTTATAGATGAGGAGGAACTGTTCAAGGAGCAGCCTCAGCAGCCTCAGCAGCCTCACTCCCAACCCCTCTCCAAAGGAGAGGGGAGTGATATGCTTCAAGACAACCCTGCATCCACTAACAACACGCCAGCCAAAACGCCCGCAGAGCATTCTACGCCCCTCTCCTTGGGAGAGGGGTTGGGGGTGAGGCTGCTTATCTTCGACCTCTGCCGTGAGCAGGCCGGACTGAAGGACGTGGACATCAACGCCCGTGGCTCCCGTCACAACTCCCTGCTCGCCATCCTCAGCGTCGGAGCCGCGCGCCTCTTGTCTGAGGCTGAGGCGATGGCCGTGGCAGCCCGGCGAATGCCGGACTTCTTCAAGGAGCCCGACTGCCGCCAGCTCATCCACGACTTCTACGCCAAGTATCACGACGATTCGAAGATGATGTCGGCCACCGTCCAGCGCATCAACGCACGCGCCGAACAGCTCGCCAAGCAACAGCAACAGAGCAAGGATGACAAAGCGCAGGAAGAGGAGGGAGAGAAAGAGGTGACGGAAGCAGCCACGACACAAAGCGCCAATGTCTTTCCCGACATCCCTCCCATCCCCGGCTTGAAGCAGAGTCTCACGGGAGTGCCCGAGCAGATGCGGATGCCGGCCCTCTGCGCCCTGCTGCCGATGGCAGCGTCCTATGCCGATGACGTGACCTTCCGCTACTGCGACGGACGTGAGCAGCGGCTCGGACTGATGAGCATCGTCGTCGGTGAGCAGGCCTCGGGCAAGAGCGTCTGCAAGGACATCATCGACCTGTGGCGGCAGCCTATGGACGAGGACGACGAGCAGGGACGGCGCAAGGAGGACGAGTGGAAGAAGAAGCGCAAGAACCGGCGCGCCAACGAACGTCTCGACCCCGAACCGGAGGTGCTCATCCGCGACGTGCCCATCACCATCTCATGCTCAACGCTCTTGAAGCGTTTGAAGAACGCCCAGGGCCACACGCTCTATTCGTTCTGCTCCGAGCTCGACACCTTGCGCAAGACCAACGGCGCGGGCTCGTGGTCGTCAAAGTACGACATCTACCGCCTCGCCTTCGACCACGACGAGTGGGGTCAGGACTACAACAGCGACCAAGCCGAGAGCGGTATGGTCAGCGTGGGCTACAACTGGACCATCCTCGGCACCTACGGAGCCTTGGGCAAATGCTTCAAAGGAGAGAACATCGAGAACGGCCTCAGCTCCCGTGTCATCGTGGCCGAGATGCCCGACTCCGCCTTTGCTCCGATGCCCACCTTTCAAGACAGGAAAGACCGTGATGCCCAGGCCATCCTCGAAGCTGTGAACACCCTGCGCGCCAAGCACGGTTTCATCGACACGCCACGGCTGCGCAAGGCCATCGCCCAATGGGTCGAGGACAAGCGCCAGCAGGCCATGGAGCGCATTGACAGAGTGATGGACACTTACCGCCGTCGTGCCGCCGTGATAGGTATGCGCTGTGGCGTGGTAGCCTTCCTTTTGTCAGGTGAGAAGGAGACCAGGCACGTCATCGACTTCGCGCTGATGATGGCCGAGTACGTCCTCCAGGAGCAGTGCCGTCTCTTCGGCGACGTCCTCCGCAAGCAGTATGCCGCCGACAGCGACAACACCCGCAAGAGCAAGAACCGCGCCGTCTTCGACCGTCTCGCCGACACCTTCACTCCCCACGACATCCTCGCACTGAAAAACGACATTTCCGAATCCACCGCCCGCACCATCATTTGCCGGTGGAAGGAAGCCGGATGGATTGACGCATTGCCGAGGCATAAGGGGGACAAGGGCATGAAATACAAGAAACTTTAGCGCTGCATTGCTACAGTGCTACACCGCTACATTTATAGGTAATGACTAAACTGAAAGCCATGATAGAACTCCAACTGAAACGCATCGCGAAGCGACCGGCCTATACCATCGGTCGCCTCACCATCCGCCGCCGTGAGCGCGACACGTTCACCCCGTGGACCTATTTCTGTGACACCCTTGAGCCGCATTGGGTCGACTTCCGCCACGGCGGCCGCAAGACCAAGGGCAAGACCGCCATCCCCGAAGGCCGCTATCCCGTGGTGGTGACGATGAGCCCGAGGTTCCACCGCTGGTTGCCGTTGCTCGTCGGCGTGCCCCATTACGAGGGCGTCCGCATCCACAGCGGCAACACCGCCAAAGACACTGAGGGCTGCATCCTCGTGGGGCGCAACACCGAGGTGGGCCGCGTCACCGACAGCCGCCGCACCCTCTACCGTCTGATGCAGCTCATCGACCACCGCGACGAGGGTGAGCCCGTGTTCATAGAGATAGAATAACCGCTCTTATCAGATTGCCGCAGCCACGCAGAAAGAGCGAGGTTGCGGCAAATCATTGACAGCACCATCAAGCATTAGTGGCGTACACTTCATACAACATGACGAAGTGCAAAGGAGTGATGCTTTTGTTTCGCTATTTTGCTTTATCTTGTTTTCCTTCTTGCCATCCTTTTCTTGCCATCCTTTTAAACGCCTGGCGATGGAACTTCTCCTCGGCCTTGATGACAGCGAGCACCTTACCGGGGGAGAGCACCTTGCAGAATTTCAGATGATACTCCTGCTGGATTTTCTTCATCTCCAACTCTATCTTGTCGCACTCTTTGATGGCCTTGAGACTCGCCGCGTCGTCACTCGTGTCGGTATGAGCGTAGAATCTCATCTTACCGAACAGCGCACGCTGCTTGTTCTGCATCTCCCTGAACAGAGGGAAGAAGCGTGAAGCCTCCATCGGCGTCAGCCCCACGTCTGTGGTGATGAACTGCTCCATGTCCGCTTCAAACTTTTCGGGATTGAAACGGGGCGGCTGTGGCGGTTGCGCAAAGGCAACCAGAGACAAGAGTATGGTCACCATCAATAGTCCTAATCGCTGCTTCATATTCTTCATTCTGTGTTGTTTCCTGTTTTATTGGGCATCCGCCATGTATGCATACATGTCGTTGGTGTCTGTCATCGTGTAGTCAGCCATCTGGTCAAACCCCGACCAGATGCTTGTCTGTACGGGCTGGCCGGAGGCTGTTGCGGGCTCTGTCGTCATCTTTCCACCCCCTGAATGGAGGAAGAAAAGGGCAAGGCAAGCCGCGCTGACGCTCCCCGCCGACCACAGCAGAGCAGGGCGGTGCCACCAGGGCTTGTGTTGACGCAGCGGCACGACAGTGGCTGCGGACTTCTTCGGTCGCCCGGGCAGCCGCATCTCCCACTGCTTGGCAAAATCCTCGAAATAATGGTCAGGAACCCTAAACGGATTCTCGTGACCCAGATGCGCTTCGATATATCTTTCGTCCTTATCCATATTTAATGATCCCCTTGATTTCGTTCAACTCAAAAGTTGATGGTTGCTATGATATTACTAAGACTATGACGTATCAGATCTCCGATTGTTTAATCACAGCTGCGATTTTTTTCACTGCAAGGTGATAGCTTGCCTTTAAACCACCTTCACTGGTTCCAAGTACCTTGCTGATCTCCGAGTATTTCATATCGTCGTAGTATCTCATGCAAAACACCGTGCGCTGCACATCGGGCAGCAAGGCGACAGCGGCTTGCAAAAGACTCTGTAGCCTGTCGCCGTCGAAATAGCTGTCTGCCATCAGTTGCCGTGAAGCCGAAAGCAGCGCCTCGTCACCGGCCTCCGGCACAGTCCGTTGGTGCCTGAGGAAATCCAGGGCCTCGTTGACGGCAATGCGGTAGAGCCATGTCGAGAGCTTCGCCTCGCCCCGGAAAGAGTCCAGTTTGCTCCAGGCTTTCAAGAAAGTGTTTTGCAGAACATCGTTGGCGTTGTCATGGGTCAGCACCATACGACGGATCTTCCAATACAGCGGTTCACTGTATAGCGCGGCCATTTTGGAAAAGGCAGCCCGGCAGGAAGAGGGATCCGTCAGTTCCCTCTTCAGTTCGCGGTCCTCGCTTTTCGGAAAATGATCTTGTTGACTCATGATCCTGAATTTATTAAAGGGTGGTATTCTCCTTCCAGTAGTTCGCCAGCCACGCCGCCATCACTTGGTCGTAGCCATAGACATCGTCGTAGCGCTGCAGGCTGCCGTCAGCAGCCGGCCATAACGTGAAGTAAGTGATGAAGATAGGCACCTTCGGCTCCACCTTCACCCGTCCCACAAGCATGTCTCTTTTCAGCGTGTCGGCAACAGCACGCTGCTGGTTGGTGAGTTCTTCCGTCTCCTTGCCTAATGACGATACGTCGGCCTGCATCGAGTAGGCAATCTTCTCTACTGTCTTGCCCTGATCACCGCCTAAGAGGAATAAGGCTAACTCGTAAGGATGCTCCACCCTCACGCATCCATGACTCACGCCTCTGTCCTCCTGCTGGAAGACACCACGAGAGGAAGTATCATGGAGATAGATGGAGAAATCATTGTTAAACCGGAAGATGATGCGCCCCAAAGCATTCCCCTCGCCACCCTCCTGGATGACGAGATAGTCTCCACTCTCCAGCATGGCGCGGTTGCATTGCGACACGGGGACGTCCCGGCCCGTAGCCCGCTCACGGATGAAATAATGCTTGCGGCGGAAATAGCCGGCGCTCAACCTATAGGCAATGCTTTTCTTGACGATGCTCTTGGGGATGATCCACTGCGGATTCACGTCCATGCAATAGATATAGCTCGACAGCAGCGGCGTCTTCGTCTCCAAAGATCCTGATGCCACCCGCATCGTCAACGACTCGTCTCCATTCACAGCCCAAAGATGATAAGCCGGAATGTTGACCAGCACAAAGCGACGATGCGCGTGGGGATAGTCGCTCAGCCGCCACCGGCACCGCTCCATATTGATCAGCAGGTGTCGGGCACCATATTTCCGTCGCATCGTCTTATCGAGGTAGGCGCGCCGCAAACGGAGATAATAAGGGTCAGAGGGATTCACGCTGTTCAGGAACGCCGGGAGGCTGTCAGGCTGTACGGCGCACAAAGCCTGCTGAAAGAAAGCCCGGTCGGGATGCTCCATCTTCAAGTCGAAGAGCGTCCGATAGTCCTGAGCCTGCGAATCTGTATTTTTGAGATCCAGCCGGTTGAAGACATCTGTAGGATTGACAAAACCAAAGCGCTGCCCGCACACATAGCGAAGATAAGCCTTTGTGAGATTATATTCCAGTCGGGCCACCACCTTACCCGCCGTATTGTGCTTGTCAAAGTCGAGCGACCTCATCCGCTGCAGGTCTCTTCTGATCTGCGGCATCCGAAACTTCACCTCACTAAATCCGATGCTGTCCACTTCCTGCAAGTGAGCCAACAATGTGTCGGCACGGCTGTCCACCCCTTTCCGGTCGATCCAAACAAAAGGCCGGTGGCGCAGATAATAGCCTTTCACCCTACGGTCCACCAACATTGAGTCGTTGTCGTTGCGGATCATAGAGTCCAATGCTTCCTTAACCTTAAAACCGGTAATGTGTTCTTCGCGTTGACGTAAGCCATCATAATACGATAGCGTCAACTCCGTATTCGGGTTAGGCACATGCTCCCTGCATGAGCCCAACAAAATAGCGAAAAGACAAATAATTCCTATACGTCCTTTCATCTGTAATGATTCCCTCTCCCAATAAAGATTATCTGAGGGCGATCTTTCTCACCACATTCCCAACCTTCACAATGTAGCAACCTTGTGGCAAGTTGAGATGATAGCTCTTATCTGAACCGTCAACCCGAATGTTCATCACTTTCACGCCCGTCACGTTATAGATAGACAAAGTCTGCCCTGCCGCGCCTGTCACGCGCAGTACCGACTCACCGACGAGGGAAATGGTGATGGACTGGAAGTCGTTCTCCACCCTATCCATATCAGGAACCGTAGAGATGGCCCAGCTTCTGTTCGCCCCCCCTAAAAGGGCAGAAAGAACCATACAAGAGACAAGTACATATTTCTTCATACACGTATGTTTTCTTCTCCTTGCAAAGATAAACTTTTTAAGCCACACACCGCAATATCTTATTGTGTATTTAGGATTTTTTAATGGCAGCACAGCAGCCAGTAACAGTTCAGCGAATACATCTCACACAGATGACACAGATCTCCACGGATGCGAGATTCTCTTCTGTTATAGATCTGCTTTGACATCGCCCAAGATCAGACTGAACAGATAATCCGAGAGGCGGTTGAGATAGATGCGGATCACCTCGGGAAAACTCATCTGACGGTTCAGCGTCACAAAGCGGCGCTCGCAAGTCCGAGCCTTGGCCCGCACAAGATGCAGGGTCGCGTCGGCCACACTCCTCCCAGGAAGCAGGAACGTGAAATGGCGGTGACGGCTCACCTCCGCAATATGCGCTTCCATCTTGTCAATGGCCTGCTGCAAAGCCCGCAAGGTATCCGGCTCGGCCTTGCCATTGCTGGCCACGATCGTCATGATATTCGTGAGCTGACGCTGCAATGACTCAAAAGGTTCCTGCACTCCGCTTTGTGCTTTGCAGAGTCCGAGAAGAGCGTTGAGTTCGTCCATCTCTCCGTTGAGCTCGATCCTCAGGTCGTCTTTCTCCACCCTTTCTCCGGTGTATAGCGACGTCGTCCCGTGGTCTCCCGTCTTGGTTGTGATAATCATATAACTCAGTATTAGTAGGTTAAAATCAAATGAAAACGTCTTCTTAGTGCCGCTTGCCCAAGACGACATACACGATCACCGGCGCACCGATGAGCGGCGTGATGGCATTGAGGGGCAGCACCTCTCCACTTCCCGGCATCGTGGTGAAGATGTTGCAGAGCAAGGCTATGGCACCACCACACAATATCGTCACCGGCAACAGCCGTCGATGGTCGCTCGTGCCGGTCATCAGTCGGGCGATATGCGGTACCGCCAAAGCGAGAAAGGCGATCGGGCCGCAGTAGGCTGTCACCACGGCGGTGAGCAGACCGGTGAGCAACAACAGCAGGTCGCGCATGCGCTGCACCTTCACGCCGAGGTTGTTGGCATAGCTCTCGCCCATGAGCAGTGCGTTGAGAGGCTTGGCAAATAGCAGGGAAACGGCTGTAGTGGCAATGGTCAGACAAGCGAACAGCGGCATCTCGTCCATAGAGACACCACCAAAACTGCCCATTCCCCACACAGAGAAGACTTTCACACCCTGCTCTGAGGCAAAGAAGTTGAGCAACGTGATCGCACTCGAAGCGACATAGCCCACCATCATGCCCAAGATGATCACCATCACGCTGTTGCGTACCATACGGCTCGCAGCCCAGATCAGAGCCGTCACCACCATCGCGCCCGCAAAGGCAGCGACGACCGACGACAAAGCACTCAGCGTGGAAGGCAGCATAGCCACCGGACTCAGCGTGACAAGGGCTACGGCAAGACTTGCCCCACTTGTGACACCGAAGACATCAGGCGCAGCCAAAGGATTGTGGAAAACCGTCTGTAACAGCAAGCCACTGACGGCAAGCGCGCCACCGGCCAACAGCGCCGTAATGGCCTGAGGCAGACGTGTCTGCAAGACGATATACTGCCATGCACTCATAGACGATGGCTCACCTAACAGTATGCCGGCCACGGCACGCGCGGGAATTTCCACGCTGCCATGCAGCAGACTCAGTGCGAAAAACAGCACAATGGCAATGACAAGCACCGCCACGCTTAGGGTCCATCTCCTTTGACTCATGAACTTTTAATTGTTCTCCTTTCTATAATATCTCAGTCCGCCTAACTTTGCCTGAGGATGCAGCAGCCGGATGAACTCGCGCAACTGCCAGTCCGGTCGCCAGCTCACCTCCTCAAAGTAAGGCACTACCGAACAGTTGCACACATAGATCTGTCCGGTTTTCATAGCCTTCAGCACACTGTAGCCCTTGCATTCCTGCAACAGCGTCTGCCTGGTCAGCGGCTGCGGACCATTGTATTTCAGAGCCCACACGTCACTTTGTCCGGCCTTGGCGATGACTTGTTCCAGCGACAAAGGCAGACTGCCGCTATGCCGGTCGTCGGCAAAGGCATAGCGTCCGTGAGCATCACGGATCAGCGCTGCTATCGTGCTCTTACCGCCGGGCATATACCAAACGTTGCCCGTCATCCGCTCGGTGATGATGCTTTTGCCCAATGACAAACGGGCGGCGTAGCGTTTCAGACTCTGATAAGTGCTGTCCACTACATGGAACAACGAGTCGGCACGCTCCCCACAGTCAAACAGCCGGCCATAGTAGCACATCCATTCCGCACGTCCCAATGCCGACGTCTCCATGTAGTCGGCAGCCTGGATGATGGGGATGCCCAAGCGCGAGAGTTGTGTGATCGCGGTGTTGCCTTCATAGGGGCTGATGATGATGGCGTCAGGATGCAAGGCAATGATCTTCTCTACGTCGGGCGACATGGAGCTTCCGCAATCTGCGATCTCGCCTGCCTTGACCCGCCGCTGAATGTCGGGAATGAGAATATACTGCAAGTCACAGACTCCGACGATGCGGTCTTGCAAATGGAGGTATTCCAGCAGCTGACAATGCGACGTTGAGAACACGACGACACGACGGAGCGGATGCAAGGCGCCGTGAGCTTTTTCCTTACTGTCGGCCTTGACCAGCAACCACTGCTGCAAAACCTTGCCCTGTTGCCAAGGATCCATCACGGTGACGGAAGTCCCGTCGCCCTGATCATCCATTTTTAAAAACGAGGCATAATGCAGATCGTTCTTACCCTTGGCATCCTTAGCCTGGCGATAAGAACAACTGTTCAGCAAACACACTCCTAAGAATATGAGGAGCGTCTTTTTCAGTAGATTCATCATGTGTCTATGTTCAGCAATCCCTATATATAATAAGGTGTAGGCGTGATCAATGGGTGCGCCTCCACCATGCAGTCTTCTCCCGGCCTTTGACGGCCACACCGTTCAGACTCATATCTGATATGGTGATGCCGCTGAAAGTCTTCACGGGAATGGAGTAAGCAGAATAATAGATGTTGGTAAACACCGAGTCGGTCGACTGCTTATACTTCACCACATTGTCCAGCGCGGCATGGAAATCACTCTTCAGGTTGGCATTGTTGCAGACATGATCGACATAGCTGCCCATGTCGTAGAAGATATGGTTGTTGAACCCGTCGAGCACCTGAATGCTGTCGCGCACGCTGTCGGCCAAGGTATAGTGGCTGTTGATTTCCCTCATCACCGTAGCCAGCTGCTCAAGATTGCGGCAGTCGATAGCCGACAAGGCACCGGCGGGGATAATATACTTCGTATTGTTGTCGTAGTAAATCTTGTAATTGGAATAGAACGAATGGAAGCTGTTGACGATCGCCTCATATCCCGGTGTGCTCTTGGCCAGATTGCTCCACAGCTCTCTGTAAGGCATACCCATCGCCATCACCTCACTGGTGGAAGCAATCAGATAGTTGGTGGCATCCTTGAGCATATAGGCTGTCTCAATGTTGCCCATATAGCAGTCGTCGAAAAGGATGTATTGCATCTTCATCCCTGCCTGCTGGATGGCATCGGCCAAGTCGGTGATGTTAAAGGCATAGTTCATGTCGCTCACACTGCCGAAGAAACGCGTCCGAGGATAAAGCGGCAGGACACCATCAGCAACAGCACTGTTGCCCTTTGCGCCAACAGCGCCATAAGCCTTCGCATTATAGGGATAGTGATTCCAATCCTCCTTGAATGTCCAGCCCGAGCCATGACCGCCGATGATCATCGCATAGTTAAGGGCGTAGGCATTGGCCTTGACATCATTGAGAATCTGGAGCATGCCCTGTGTCGTGTCGTACTCGTTGCCCGTATATTCCTTAATCGTATGATGCTGTATCTGTCCATTCTCATAGGTGATCTCATAGAGCGAAGACGACTGCGATGAGTTGGAGAGGAAGACCAGCACCCGACCGTTCATGCCTTTCTCGTCAACGATGGCACTCTCAATGCTGTCGAGGTTTTCCTTCAACTCGTTATACAGCCCCACACTCGACTGGGAGCCGGACCAAGGCATAAAGATGAGAATCGTCTGCTTGTTGATCGTGTTTACGTCAACGCTGTCATCACTGCATGAAGTCAGCACCAATGAGAGCATACTGACACAAGCAAGCAAAAAAAGAAAGATACGGTGCTTCATGTACGGTTTACTAAAACTCCCCCCCACCCTATAAGCTATAAGGGAGGGGGAATATAAAAAAGAGATTCTTTACTTATTTAGCTTTCAAGCGGCTGAGCGACTCCTTCAGCGCGGCAATCTTCTCCTCGGAGTCTTGCTGCTTCTTGCGCTCACGGGCCACGACGGACTCAGGCGCATGAGCGATGAAGTTCTCGTTGGCAAGTTTTTTCTGAATGCCTGCGAGGAAGCCTTCAAGATGCCGGAGCTCTTTCTCCTGCTTCTCGATCTCTGCCTTGACATCGATGAGGTCGCCCACCGGTACGGCATACTCCTGAGTACCGACCATGAAGACGCTGGCATCGGCCGACTTGTCGCTTACAACCTCGATGCTCTCCACGTTGGCCATTTTCTTCACGATGTCGTCGTAGGCGGCGTAGGGGTTGGCAGCCACAGCCTGGAGCTTCAGCGCTTTCTTCGGCGCGATATTCTTCTGGTTGCGGATAGTACGCACGCCGGAGATCACCTGCTTGACCTGCTCCGTCTCGTCGCAGAGTTTCTTGTCATCGTCGCTGGGAGCTGCGATGTTGAGCGTAGCCTTCATGATGCTCTCGCCATCCTTGCGGTCATAGAGATGCTGCCAGAGCTCCTCGGTGATGAACGGCATGAACGGATGCAGCATCTTCAGCAGGTCGTCGAAGAAGTGGAGCGTAGCCTGATAAGTGGCGGTGTCGATGGGCTTGCCATATTCGGGCTTCACCATCTCAAGATACCAGCTTGAGAACTCGTCCCAGAACAGACGGTAGACGGTCATCAGCGCCTCGGAGATGCGGTAGGTCTTGAACTGGTCGTCCATGATGGCGTTGACCTCCTTCATCTTGGCGGTGAACCAGGCCACAGCCTGCTTGTTGGCCTCGGGAGTAGCCAGACTGTCATCGGTCTGCCAGCCCTGTACGAGGCGGAAGGCATTCCAGATCTTGTTGTTGAAGTTACGGCCCTGCTCGCAGAGGCTCTCGTCGAAGAGGATGTCGTTGCCGGCAGGAGCGGAGAGCATCATGCCCATGCGCACACCGTCGGCACCGTACTGCTCGATGAGCTTCAACGGGTCGGGCGAGTTGCCGAGGCTCTTACTCATCTTGCGGCCGAGCTTGTCACGCACGATACCGGTGAAGTAGACGTGCTTAAACGGCATCTGCCCACGATACTCGTAACCGGCCATGGTCATGCGGGCCACCCAGAAGAAGATGATATCCGGACCGGTGACAAGGTCAGAGGTCGGATAATAGTATTTGATGTCGGCATTGTCGGGATGGTTGATACCGTCAAAGACAGAGATCGGCCACAACCAGGAAGAGAACCACGTGTCGAGGCAGTCGCTCTCCTGCTCCAGGTCAGCGGCGGTCAGCAACGCGTTCTTCTCCTGTGCGAGCTTCAAAGCCTCCTCGGCAGTCTCAGCCACGACAAAGTCGCGCTTGCCGTCGGCAGTCTTGAAATAGTAAGCCGGGATGCGGTGTCCCCACCACAGCTGACGGGAGATACACCAGTCCTTGATATTCTCCAGCCAGTGACGATAGGTGTTCTTGTATTTCTTGGGATAGAACTCAATGTCGTCGTCCATCACCGGCGGCAGGGCGATGTCAGCGAAGTGCTGCATCTTCAGGAACCACTGGGTGGAGAGCTTCGGCTCAATAGGCACATTGGTGCGCTCGGAGAAACCGACCTTGTTGTCATAGTCCTCGATCTTCTCCATCAGTCCGGCACTCGTCAGATCCTTGGCAATCTGCTTGCGCACGTCCATACGGTCCTGGCCGACATAGAGTCCGGCAGCCTCGGAGATGGTACCGTCATCGTTGAAGATGTCGATGGTCTCCAAGTGGTGCTTCAGTCCGAGCATGTGGTCGTTGACATCGTGAGCCGGAGTAACCTTCAGACAGCCGGTACCGAACTGAACGTCGACATAGCTGTCCTCGATGACGGGAATCACACGACCCACCAGCGGCACGATGACGTGCTTGCCCTTGAGCCATGTGTTTTTCACGTCCTCGGGGTTGATGCACATTGCCGAGTCGCCCATGATGGTCTCGGGGCGTGTGGTGGCCACGACAGCGTAGTAGCCTTTCTCGTCCTTATGCATGACGTTGCCCTCGTCCTTGCGCTCAACAGACGCCTGATCCTCGGGAGCTACATAGTATTTCAGATAGTAGAGCTTGGAGTGCTCGTCCTTGTAGACGACCTCCTCATCCGACAGTGCGGTCTGGGCTTTCGGGTCCCAGTTGACCATGCGTACGCCACGATAGATGTAGCCCTTGCGGCAGAGGTCCACAAAGACCTTGATGACGCCTCTGGAGCGTGTCTCGTCCATGGTGAAAGCAGTACGGTCCCAATCGCAGGAGCAGCCGAGCTTGCGGAGTTGCTTGAGGATGATGCCGCCATGCTCGCGTGTCCAGTCCCAGGCATGCTCAAGGAACTGCTCGCGTGTGAGGTCGGTCTTCTTGATGCCCTGCTCAGCGAGCTTGCCGACGACCTTGGCCTCAGTGGCGATAGAGGCGTGGTCAGTGCCGGGCACCCAGCAGGCGTTCTTTCCCTCCATGCGCGCACGGCGCACGAGAATATCCTGAATGGTGTTGTTCAGCATGTGACCCATGTGTAGCACTCCCGTCACGTTTGGTGGGGGGATGACAATGGTATATGGTTCGCGATTGTCAGGCTTGGAGCTGAAAAGTTTGTGGTCCAGCCAGTACTCATACCACTTCGACTCTACTTCTTTCGGGTCGTACTTACTTGCTAATTCCATGTATTCTTATCTTTTATACCTTATTTTATAATTAATGCTGCAAAAGTACGAAAAATCCCCCGAAAATCAGTAACTTTGCATCAAAAAGATAAACGAAGTGCATACACGCGAAGAAAAACTGAGAGCTTTCGGGCGCTTGCTCGATGTGCAGCACCGGCTGCGCAAGGAATGTCCCTGGGACAAGAAGCAAACCATGGAGAGCCTCCGCCCCAACACCATCGAGGAGGTCTTTGAGCTCGCCGACGCTCTGATGCGCCGCGACTACCACGAGGTGATGAAGGAGTTGGGCGATGTCATGGAGCATGTCATCTTCTATGCGCTCATCGGCGACGAGGCCGGTGAGTTCGACATGGCGGATGTCTGCAACCGCGAGGCCGACAAGCTGATGTTCCGCCATCCGTTCATCGACTGGAACAACGCCCAGGGTGACTGGACGATCGACAACGAGCCGTTCTCAGTGTCGGCGTCAGACATGACCATCAACGCCCAAGGACAGGTGGTCTACAAAGACAGCGAGACCGGCGGCAGTCAGGATGCCGACAAGCCCAAGACGGCTGCCGGTGTGGAGCAGACGTGGGAACAGATCAAGCAGCGCGAGCGCGACGGCAACACCAGCGTGCTCAGCGGTGTGCCCGCCGCACTGCCCTCGCTCATCAAGGCTTACCGCATCCAGGACAAAGCACGCAACGTGGGCTTCGACTGGCAGAAAAAAGAGGACGTGTGGGACAAGGTGAAAGAGGAAATGGGCGAACTGGAGACGGAACTGAAGAAGGAGGATAAGGACAACTCCACCAAGGAGTTGGGCGACTTCCTTTTCAGCGTCATCAATGCCGCACGCCTCTATCATCTCAACCCCGACAACGCGCTGGAGCACACCAACCGCAAGTTCATCTCGCGCTTCGGCTATATCGAGCAGAAAGCCAAAGAGCAAGGCAAGAGCCTCAAAGACATGACGCTCGGCGAGATGGACGCCCTCTGGAACGAGGCTAAAAGCGTGCTGAAAGACGAGTAGCCGGTGACGGAAGGCGAGCACTGAGCCGCCAACGCAGAATATCGATTATCAAACCCTATAAAACTTAAGCAAGATGAAAAAAATCACATTGATATGCCTTGCCGCCCTGGTCACGGCATTTGTCATGACAGGCTGCAACGGAAAGAACACAAAGACGACAGCCGGAAACAAAGACTCCGTGAAGGCGGAGACCACTACAGACTCCACCATCTATGGTGTCTGTGGTGACGGCACTTCCATGAGTGTCGTGCAACTGATCACCGATGCCGGCGACAGCATCGAATTTGAGTTGCCACAGACCGATGACGGCACGGACGCTGTGCTCGGCGGACTGCTCGCCGGTGACCGCTTAGCAGTCATTGCCGGTGGTACGATGGACGGCATGAAGGTAGCCAAGAAAGTCATCAACCTCACCACACTGCAAGGCAAATGGACCAGTCTCGACAAAAACTTCGAGATCCTTGAGGGCGGCACAGTGAAGTCGAACGTGCAGGCTGAGAAAAATCCCTGGACCAGCTGGAAGATCCTCAACGGACAACTGTTGCTCAACCGCGATACATTCAATATCGACCGACTGGGTGGTGACTCGATCTACCTCGAGAACCGCGAAGGTATCTTTGTCTATACACGACAGAAATAAATGGAGCCTTTCCTCATACATATCTTAGGCTGCGGCAGTGCCCTGCCCACGCTCCGGCACAGTGCTTCCTCGCAAGTCATTGAGTTTCGGGGCAAGCTCTTCATGATCGACTGTGGCGAGGGCACGCAACTGCAGATGCGGAAATACCATATCAGCTTCACTAAGATTCAGACGGTGTTTATCTCGCATCTCCACGGCGACCACTGCTTCGGACTGATAGGCCTCATCTCCAGCATGGGCATGCTGGGACGTACCGCACCGCTGCATGTCTATGCGCCGAAAGAGATGGAACCGCTGCTCGACCTGCAACTGAAGATGTTCTGCACAGGACTGGAGTTCAACGTCGTCTTCCATGCCGTTGACGCCACGAAACACCTGGTCATCTACGACGACCGCAGCCTGACAGTGGAGTCACTGCCCTTGCAGCACCGCGTGCCCTGTAATGGTTTTCTCTTCCGTGAGAAGCCGACCCTGCCCCACATCCGGCGCGACATGATCGACTGTTACGAAATACCGGTATCACAGATCAACAACATCAAGTTGGGTGCTGACTGGACGACAGAGGACGGCGAGGTCATCCCCAACAGCCGTCTGGTCACTCCTGCCGACAAAAGCCGTAGCTATGCTTATTGCAGCGACACACGTTTCATCCCTTCACTCCATCAGCTCATCAAGGATGTCGACGTGCTCTACCACGACTCTACCTACGACAAGAGCATGGAGGAGCAGGCTGCGCTATACAACCACTCTACGTCAACGCAAGCTGCACAAGTGGCCAAAGATGCGCACGTCGGACAACTGTTGCTGGGGCATTTCAGTGCGCGGTATGACAACGAGGAGGGCATCCTCAACGAAGCAAGGAAGATATTCCCCAATACACAGCTGACAGACGAGGGCATGACGTTCCCTATCTTAACACAGCAGAAGACCAATAAAGAACAAAAACATCAACATGGCAAAAATGGGTAAATGGATAGGTGGCTTCCTGGGTCTGATCACCGCCGGACCACTCGGCGCACTGGCAGGATTTGTCTTGGGATCACTGTTCGATTCCGGTGTAGACGCTGTCAACACCGAGGACAACAACGGATATACACATCAGCAACAGCAATACGAAGGCGAGCGCAACACGTTCCGCTTCTCTTTGCTTGTTCTGGCTTCATATATCATCAAAGCCGACGGCAGGGTGATGCACTCCGAGATGAATGTGGTGCGCAATTGGCTAAGGGTCAACTTTGGAGAGATTGCTGTCAGCGAGGGTGAGGACATCCTCATGAAACTCTTTGAGCAGCAGAAACGACTTGGCGCAGCAGAGTACCGCAGCGCCGTCATCAGCAGTTGTCACCAGCTCCGGCAGAACATGCTCTATGAGCAGCGGCTGCAACTGCTCAACTTCTTGGCAATGATCGCGCAGGCCGATGGTGTGGTGACTCCGCAAGAGGTCAGTGCACTGAAGGAGTGCGCTGTAGGACTGGGACTGAGCGAGGCTGATGTCGACGCCATGCTCAACCTGAAAGATGCGGGCACGAGTCTCGACGCTGCCTATAAGGTCTTGGGCGTTGCACCGACAGCCACCGACGACGAGGTGAAGGCGGCTTACCGGCAACTGGCCTTGAAAAACCATCCCGACCGCGTGGCGACGCTCGGCGAGGATGTCAGAAAAGCAGCAGAAAAGAAGTTCCAGAAGATCAACGCCGCCAAAGAGACTATATGGAAAGCAAGAGGGTTGTAAAAGTAAGCCCTCTCTAACTCTCCCAAGGGAGAGCATGGCAATACCAATACTGCATGTTGTGACATCAAAAGATTAAGATTTAATACCTCTCTGTGTCTCCGTGTACTCAGTGTGAGATAAGACAGAGTAACAGAATATGTTTTATAAGCTCATAGAGAAGAAAAGAGACCTCTGGCTGGCATCAGACGAGTGTACCGTGAAGTCACTCATCCACTATATCGAGCATCGGGGAATGATGCGCGACGCACAGATAGAGGCCATCAAGACCTACTTGTATCTGAAGATAGCCTGTCATAACAAACCTCTGTGGCAGCTCTTCGTCGAGGGAACATTCAACGACACCAATGTTGGTGAGGAGGAGCTCACCGACACGACGCGCAGGGTCTTCGCAACCACTCCTGCTGCCGTGGCTCTTTTCCAATATTCCCGACTGAGAGACAAAAAGGGCAAGCAACTGTCGCCCGGTCTCGAGAAACTGATCAGACACCATGCCGCCGAGATTGACTACGAGGCGGCTTTCAAAAAGATCTTCTATGGAGTCAGCTACGCCGACTATGTCTTCAGTCTCCCGATGGGTGCGGGCAAGACGTTCTTAATGGCTGCCTTCATTTGTCTCGATCTTCACTTCGCACAAAACGAAACGGACAATCCGGCTTTCGCCCATAACTTCATGATCATGGCACCCTCCGGTCTTAAGTCGTCGATCGTACCAAGCCTCAGACATATTCAGGAGTTCGACCCCTCATGGGTCATTCCGGAACCATCCGCCACACAGGTAGCACGGCTGATGAAATTCGAGATCCTTGACGAGCAGAAGAGTGCCGGCAAGAGCAACAAGGTCAAGAACCCCAATGCGCAGAAGATCAACAACCACCAGCCCCTGGACGATCTCATGGGGCTCGTGGCCGTCACCAATGCCGAAAAGGTCATCCTCGACCGTCTCTCCGATGACAAGGATCCTACGCTCTTCACCCAAGAAGAGTTGAAAAAGATAGAGCAGGCCAATGAGTTGCGCGACATCATAGGGCGGCTGCCCCACCTCTCCATCTTCATCGACGAGGTGCACCATGCCGCTGACGGAGAGATCAAGCTGCGGCAGGTTGTCAACAAATGGACTGCCAACCCATCATTCAATGCTGTGATGGGCTTCTCGGGCACGCCCTATCTCGAGAAGGCAGAGGCTATGACGCTCTTCGGCGACTTTGCCATCCGCAACACCGACCTCTCCAATGTGGTGTATTTCTATCCGCTCATCGAGGGTGTGGGCAACTTCCTCAAAGTGCCCGAAGTGAAATTCACCGACAACGACCGGGCGGTGATCATTGACAATGGCGTGAGAGAGTTTATCGACAAGTATCGTGACACGACCTACGCCAACGGCACCTGTGCCAAACTGGCGATCTATTGCAGTCAGATAGAAACGCTTGAGGAAGACATCTACCCACAAGTGGCAGAGATTGTTGCTGACTACGGCATGAACCCTACCGACGTGATACTGAAATACCATGGTGGCAACACACAGTATCCGCAAGCCGAGGGAGCCAATGCTGCCTTCGCCTCGCTCGACACGCCGCTCTCCCATATCAAAATTGTACTGTTGGTACAGATCGGTAAAGAGGGATGGGACTGCAAGAGTCTCACCGGCGTGATACTCCCACAAAAAGGAGCCTGTCCCACCAACATGGTGTTGCAGACCAGTTGCCGTTGTCTACGACAGGTTGTCCGCCACGAGCACGAGACAGCACTCATCTGGCTCAACGCGTTCAATGCCGAGAAGCTCAACCGCCAGCTCATGCAGCAGCAGAACATCTCGCTGCGAGAGCTTGGCAACAAGCCAACGTCAGATGTTCCGCTCATCGACCGCTATTCGCGCATGGAAAAGTTGCGCGTGCCCGACATCGACTTCTATCAGCTCAAGGTGAGCTACAAGACGCTTGTCATCGACAAGGACAGCTCGCCTGCCAAACGACTGAGCGACGAGCGACTGCTCGTCAGCAGACCCGTAAGCCTCGTCCATCGCCAGGACTTAGAAGGCAATTTGCTCGACTCTTACGAGCAGGAGAACGAGACCGCCCGACGCGTGACCTATCACTGGTGGCTGCAACAGATTGCCAAGGAGAGCTTCGGCACACTCAGCGTGGCCATGCTGCGCACCTGCGACGAGCAACTGAAAGCTATCTTCTCAAAGATCACAACGCTCAAAGACGGCAGCACCGTGGAAGACACCGCCTACGACCAGGCACGCATCCGCTCGCTCATCCGTCAGGCCTTTGCGCCCATCCGCGACTTCCGGGTTCGCGAGGAGCTGCTGCCTTGTCAGGCCAGTCTGCTGAAGATAGAAAAGCTCACGTCGCCGGTGGAAGACAATGAGAAATACTATCCGCCACAGCAGGACGTGCACGACATCGTCGACTGGGATCAGCGACCGAAGCAGATAGAGATCAGCGAGGAAGAGAAGGCCGTGCTGGAAGGACTTAGACTGAAGGGCATCGACATCTCAAATCTTCAACCACAAAAAGATCCACACTCCGAGCGCACACAGACCTACCACTACCTGCCCTACCGCTTCGACAGCAGGCTGGAGCGCGACTTCCTCGCCAAGGAGCTTCTTCCCATCATCCACGACCGTCAGCTCGAAGCCTATTTCAACGGTGACGAGACGCTCACGCAGTTCATCATCAACTGCTATCAGCAAAAAGGCGGCACATGGCGCTATGCCGGACGCTACGTCCCCGACTTCCTGCTGCTCAGCCGCAAAGCCGACGGCACCATTGACCGTGTGGTCATCATCGAGACCAAAGGCGAAGGCTTCGCCGCTAAGTTCGCCGACAGGCTCCGCTTCATGCAGACAGAGTTCATCCGGAGAAACAACGAGAAGTTTGGCTACCGCCGCTTCGACTTTCTCTATCTTGAGGACACACTTACCCCAGAGCAACGGCGACAGAAGACGCTGCAAAAGATCAACGATTTCTTTAACGACATAACAAGCAAATAACTATGGCTGTCAGATATATCCCCTATTTCCCCAACACCCTCGAGGGTCAGGCATTGCTCGACAACTTTGTGCGCACCAAGCGCGTGCTCCGCTACCGCGACAACGACCGTATCGTGGAGAACATCCAGCGCGGCATGCCCTATTACGAGGTGGAGTCCGTCGAGCAGGTGGGCGACAATTCTCTACACAACATGGTGCTGCGCGGCGAGTGCCTCTCGGCTTGCGCCTATCTCAAGGATAAGGGCGTGAAGGTGGATCTCGTATATATCGATCCGCCCTTTGCCAGCGGTGCCGACTATGCCAAGAAGGTGTATGTACGCAACAACCCGAAGGTCGCTGCCACCATTGCTCAGGCAGAAAAGGAACTCGACATCGAGGAGATGCGCGCCTTCGAGGAGAAGATGTACGGCGACATCTGGGACAAAGAGCGTTATCTCAACTGGATGTACGAGAACCTCATGGCCATTAAGTCGGTCATGAGCGA
>OGJK01001014.1_pt1 | contig 27467 bp, 19 predicted proteins | sample 1571961 | NCBI WGS metagenome assembly OGJK01 (sample SAMEA2582120, study PRJEB24529) | metagenome | biome: Human gut stool | place: China | collected 2011 | reverse complement strand
TCATTATTCCGTACCTGATTCTCTTGTGGGAGAAAAAGTACATGTCAAGGTTTATAGTGAAAAAATCGTCATCCTGTACGGGAAGGAGAAAGTGGCCTCTCATCAACGCAGTTATTGCGGTGGAGACTGGTGCATCAAGCTGGAGCACTATTTGCGTACACTTTCCCGTAAACCGGGGGCATTGCCCCACTCTGTGGTTTGGCAAAGAGCACCGGAAGAACTGAGAAGGCTGTATGACATCCATTTCAAGGAGGACAACAGGACGTTTGTTCTGTTGCTGGACTATGCCCGAAAAAATGGATTTTCCGGAACGGACATTGTCACGGCATGCAAGGAGCTGACCGGACGTGGTGTCAGAAAGATATCTCCGGACCAGGTAAAGGCCATGCTGCATGGTAGCGTACAGGGAGAGACAGAAGAAACCATGGAACCGCCTGTTCTCCCGGCACAACAGGAGAATATAGAAAGAGAAGCTGTGGATATGCTTGAAGGCATCACGGCGCTCATGACAGGATACAATGAAGTGCATGATATAATACCAACCATTTAAGTTTATAATATATGAAATCAGAAAAAGAAACCATTTATGACTATGCTGCAGAACTGAAGCTTCTGGCCTTTAAAGAGGAACTGGAATGCACCCTTTCATTGGCAGCTGAAGAAAACTGGAACCATCTGCAGTTCTTGACGGAATTGCTTGGAAAGGAAAGCGCCAGGAGAAGGGAGTGTAGAAGAAGATCAAGGATAAGATCTGCGGGATTTCCACAAATGAAGTATCTGCATGAGCTTGTTATGGAAGACATGCCCAAAGAGGCACAGGTAATATTACCTGAATTGGAGACACTGGACTTCATCAGACAGGGAAGAAACCTGGTCCTGTATGGAAATCCGGGAACGGGAAAGACGCATATTGCTACGGCTTTAGGAATAAAGGCCTGCCAACAGGACTTTACCGTATTGTTTACTTCAGTGCCGGTCCTGCTTACCCAGATAAGGGAGGCTAAATCAGCAAAGACACTGAGGACGCTACAATTAAGGTTTGAAAAATACGATCTGGTCATCTGTGATGAGTTCGGATATGTCAGTTGTGACAAGGAAGGAGGAGAACTGCTTTTTAACCACCTGTCGTTAAGAGCCGGAAAAAAGGCTACAATCATTACTACTAATTTGGCTTTTAACAGATGGAATGAAATCATAAAGGACAAGGTGCTTGTGGCGGCAATGGTTGACAGGCTTACACATAAAGCTTATCTGGTTAATATGACCGGACTGTCTTATAGGCTTAAGGAAACACAAAAAATGAGACAAGATAAATGAATATTTTAAACTTATAGTAATTTTGTAACAAGTTATGGATGGAGCTCTTTTCAATTAGAATACAGCGCACTTTTCAATTAGTATCTACAGTCCATATTGGAAGTGCCATGCTTTAATTGCCGCCACGCATTGATATAAAATTCACGTCCCAAACCGAAAACCACAGGCGTGGCGAGAATCCAAGGTACATATTTTAAAGAGGATATATCTTCAAAAAACATACTGATAACCATAATTGGGAGAGATAACAGCAGGGCTGCCACTGTACGCCTTTTTATCTTCCGGTATCTTGTCAAGCGAATTTCTTCCGCTTTATCGGCTACGTCTACACCGGTATCAACCAGTAAATCATATCCTGCATCTTGTACGGCAGATTGCAGTGTTGCATCGGAACATACTTTCGGATTATATTCTACCTGTGCTACCGCAGTCGCATAATTCACTGTTGCCTGATATACTCCCGGCAAACCATTTAATGTTTTATCCACACGAGCCGCACATGAAGCGCAACTCATACCCAAAACCGGATATGTATTTTTGATATTCTTACCTTTTTCCATATTGATGATTTTTATGCTGCAAAGGTAGGATGCTTTTATCTTCCGGCTCTTACATAATTATGGATATGACTTATATCTTTCAGACTTCATCCAAAGGTTTCAACTTGTGTCCTTTTAAACGCTTGAACTGGCTTGGAGAAATGCCAGTCATATTACGGAATTGTGTACTTAAATGTGCTGCGCTTGAGTAATTAAGCTTATCGGCAATTTCGCTAATGGATAATTCATCATACACCAACAGTTCCTTTATACGTTCTATTTTCTGAATAATGTAGTATTTTTCTATACTGATGCCATTCACTTCGGAAAACAACTTGCTAAGGAAACTGTAATCGTGATGGCACTTATCCGTAAGATAATCAGACAGGTTTGTCTTGGACGAATTATCGTTATAATGCACTAATTCAATCACCGCAACTTTTATTTGTTCGATAATCCGCATCCGTTTATCATCTATCAACTCAAATCCGTATGCTTCAAGAACAGGCTTTATGGCAGCACGTTCCTCTGCATTTATCGGTTCTTGCAAAATAGCTGTTCCCAATTCAACACTAAGTGGAGTAAAACCCATTCTTTTCAGTGCTTCTGTTACAACCATAATACAACGGCTACAAACCATATTCTTAATGTGAATAGTATTGCTTTTCATCCTAATATCCAGTCCAAGTATTGCTTGTCACTTGATGAGCTTTGAATATTCTCAATATTTAAGGCTTTCAATGTATTGATAGCATCTCTTGTTTCTTTTTCTTTCATTTTCATTGCAAATCTATGAATAAAGTGGTGCAACTAAATTGCAAAGTTTAATAATCTTAGTTTAGATGTAAGAGGGCATCCCCGTTAAGCGGGGATGCCCTCTTACATCTATTATACTTTGATGATACTATAAAGTATCCATGAAATCTTTTAAGTCCTTGATACTGTCTATTTGTACAAAATGTCGGTTATTTCCTTGTGGTATGAAACCATAACCATTTGGGATTAACTTAAAATCCATACCGGAAAAATTCTTCTCGAAGTTTCCATCTTTTGTATTTTCAGTCCATCCCAAGTCAATCAAATCCTGTTTGGTTATAAATCCTAGAGTCTTTTTTATAAAGTCAAGATGTTCATCAGGACATTTTCCTAGAATTTTAGTTTTTAATTCTATTCCCATGTCATCACCTTTCACTTCATCTTCACGATTCAGATCATTTTGTGTTCTATCGTATTCATGGATTATTGTACCATCACTATAGAATGCATAGTCGTTGTCTAGGATGCCACGTTTCATTGGAAACTCACACCTCCAAATTAAAATTTTCTCTGTCATAGTTATTAAATTTATGTTTTATATTAAACCTTAGTTTGTCTATATGTATTTGTGCAATTACTGTGCCAGATATAATGTTGATGAACTATGTCAGTTAATCTGTCATGTTGTTTGTAAAAATGTAGATTATAGCTGTATTGGGAGGCATGAGCAAACTGTAATTGCTAAAATCATTATAGGTAAACGTAACGTAGTTTAGTATAAAGATTATTATTGTATCTTCTTTTTTCATTTTCAATGCAAATCAACGAATAGGATAGTGCAACTAAATTGTAAAGTAGTACAATCTCAATTTAGGTGTAAGGTGCAAGTATATATCTATATATAGCTTGCACCTTACACCTAAGCTGAAACATTTATATTCAGACATTTGCGTAATTCAAAAAGAAGCAGTATCTTTGAACCGAAGTTTTAGGCAGACAATGAACAGCCAAAGGACGACAGATAAACGTCTTTTTTGAAACCTAAATTGTACCCCCTAAGGCATTGACGTATTGATAAAGAGTTGAATTAAAGCGACATAAGGAGATGGGTTCATTACCCTGTCTCTCCGCTGGAAAGAATTGCAAAACAAAGAAAATCCCTGTAAATTAATACTTTACGGGGATTTTTTGTTTTTGGTGCATGGCAAAAACAAGCATATCAAAGCATTCTTTCGGTGTACTATTCGGTGTACCTGGTCTTATGCTTACATATGTGATATCTTCATGCTCTCAAAAAAGATCAAGAACTTTTCAAAAAAGACGACGACCTTTTTAAAAAAGAACAGGAACTTTTTTAAAAACGTCTTGGTCTTTTTTATTGTTACCAATGCATCGTAAACCGTCATTCTGTGGAGGTACAGACCTTTCATGCGTACTTTTTGCGGGGAAAAAGCCTAAAACACCCTACTTTATATCAAGTCGAAACGATCTATAAGAAAATGGTATGTGGCTGAAAACAAGTAATTTATGTGGAAATATACTTCAAAACATTGTGAGAGTATGAGAGCATGAATGAGAGCAATTTTTTTTATCCTTACTACATAAACCGTTAATAATAAACCTGTTATATATGCAGTGAGGGCATGAGGGTATACATGGCTCGAACTTTTCTTTGGAATATGCAAAACGGCTATATTCCACGATATAGGAATATATGCCGTTTTGATAGAGGGGAAATTTTTTATGGTATATAATTCCAATAATCCATATTTGTAATGATTTGAACTATAATTTTACGATCTCCTTCTCGTATTTCGTTGGGAGCATTCTGAGATGCATACGATATTTTTGCGCCCACTCCTTTTGCTTTTAACATTTTATTGGGAACTCCTTTCTTTATAAGTGCATTGACTACAGCGTCTGCACGTTTTTGGGATAGATCCATATTGTATTGTGATGATCCTTTTGCATCAGTACATCCTGTGATGAGATATTTTTTGCTTGTGTCTGTCAGCATAATTTGAGCTATTTCATCAATGATAGTAGCTGCTTTAGGAGTTATTTCTGTTTTATCAAACTCAAAATAGATATTGTTGAATAAATCACATAAAACATTGGGCTGGCTTGGAGTTTCTACAATTTGTTTCATGATTATAGGTTTTTCTATAACTTTTTCTATGATTTTTTCCACATATTGAATTTCCGGTTTGACTTTTAGGGATTTACCACCAATGCGCCACATCAATCGAATGCTTCCTTGCCATGAATTGGCTATATGTTTGTATGGCATGATGAGGTAGTCTCCTTGGAGTCCTATGCCAATGTTGTCATTAAGCCACATATTCACGCCTATTCCCAATGAAATAGGGATAAGATTTTGTTTATCTTTCCCTTCTTTAGTATAATCATTTGACAGATTCCATCCCATCTCCTCACTGTTGAATTCTTCCATCCCCTTATAGTTGATCTTAAAATTCTTGTACATATAGTTGGCTCCCATCCGTAGGAAAGGATCAATATAATTTGAATGGAGATATTCACCTAGACGCCACTGTAAACCGATTCCTGCCATACCTAGCCATCTTGATTCTTTACCGTTACGGACAGGATCGGAACTGTAGTCTAATGTTCCTTGTAAATCTAGATAAAAATGAGAGTTAAGTTCACGAGCAAAATATAGATTTCCTCCAAAAATAAAATCTTTTTTATTAGTACCTACAGTGTAACCGCCTTTATTATTAGTATGGAAATTAATGACATTAAAACGTGTCATTTGAAGTCCGGTTGCGCCTATACCTATTTCCCATGCTTTTTTATTATTATCGGCTGCTCCATTCTTTGCATTTTGTTGTGCATTTATAGGTAAACCGAAACATAATACTGAGGTAAAGCATAGTATGAGATGGATTTTATGTATATATATTTTCTTCATATTTTTATTCTTCATAGATAACTTGTACTTCGGGCAACTCATAAGAGCTGCTATAGTTTTCAATAATAAATGTTTTTTCATCCTTTCCTTTTCGGAGATAACCTTGATAATATCTATAGAAATATGAACTGTTGCCACTGTCAATGTATATGGATGAATTTAAAAATGGTGCGAATACTTTGAACGTTGGAACTTCTGCAGAAGATCTGTTATTAGAACTTGATGCTTCTTGTGAGCCAGCTGTTGAGGTATATCTGAATGTGATATATGCCATTTTAAGTTTGCTGGCTTCTTCTTCAGTATATGCTATCGGTTCTACATAGTCCATTCCATTTTCTTTAACGACACGTGTGGTCGATGATTTGTAAATTCTTGTAAAGTCTATTTTTGAAAAATCCAATTCACCTTCAGCAGATGAGAAACTGGGTGCTTCTCCATTGGATATTATTTTTAATTTTAATGTTTTTAGCGTAGGTCCCATTTGATAAGGAGCTAATAAACAAACACCATTCCATTGGAAAGTTTCTCCATAATAAGGTTCTCTAGCTTTTACAGTGTAATAAACGTCACTTCCATCCCAATATTCAGATTGATTGTTTTTGAATTTTCCGGGATTTTCTTGAATGAACCGATAGGTATAAATATAGTAATAATATCCTCCATTATTTGAACTATAACTTTGGTTTGAATATAGTTTTTTGTCTGGCAAAATACTGTTGGGATTATTTTTGTCAGAGACTCTATATGCGTCTAAATTCCTTGAACCACTATTAGGTAAATAAGAAGGGATATTTTGCCATTGGTCTTCCGGATTAACTTTTCGTTGTATATAGAAATATAGATACTGATAATCGTATAATGAATTTGAATTATCGCGGAGGATCATTCTCATGCGTACTCTATTAGGAACATATGTGTTTTTAGCGGATTCTTGCGGCAACTTTCCGGCTAGGGTTACTTCTTTTACCGTTCCCCAGCGTAAGTTTATGTCTTGTATTTCGGGTAAATCTTCTTTAGGTACAATAAACTCTCCGTTTTCATTGGTAATGTAAGTTTTTTCCGCATTGATACCCGGCATGCCTTTTACTTGAGCTTTTGGTGCGATTTGTCCAGTTTCATCATATACTTTATAGAGTACACCTCCATCAGTTGTGCGTACATATTCACCATATTCTGATTGAGAATATTGTGCAATAACATTAGGTATACCCTTAATGATGGTAACTTCTGTTCCCGGTTTTCCTGGTTCTCCGGGTTTGCCGTCTTTGCCATCTTCTCCGTCTTTGCCATCTTTCCCGTGTAGATAGTCATAAAAATCCTTTAACGTATTTTTTTCACAGTCCCATACTCCACCATTTTTGTGGTCAATAAGTGCATCTGTTGTACCGCAAAATTTAGCTAAGTCATTTTTCCACAGTTCATGTGCTGATAAACCATTGCTTCCGTTTATTCCGTCTTTACCAGCTAAATAATTGAAAAAATCATATTCTGAAACTTTGTCAGAAGGCCATTTTTGTCCTGGATTTTTAGGATCATTCATATTGCCTGTTCCTACAGTTTCTTTCCATAGTTCATAAGCGGATTTTCCATTGTTACCATTTGTTCCACTGAGGTAAGTGTAAAAATCTGCCATTGTAATTTTATCTTTGGACCATGCTGAATTATTTTTGTCTTTGATTTTATCATTTTTGACGTCATTTACCCATAATTCGTATGCAGATGCTCCGTTAACTCCTTTTTCTCCTTGAGCTTTTATTCTTGTATCAGTAGTACCTATCCACCAATTTCCGTTATTACCTATATGGGGAGATACGCCATCATCTCCTTTCTCTCCTTGAGCTTTTATTCCTGTATCGGTGGTGCCTATCCACCAGTTCCCATTTTTTATCACCGGGGTAAGTCCGTCCGCTCCTTTATCACCTTGTTCTCCTTTGGGACCTTGCACTGCAATCCCTGTATTGGATGTGCCTATCCACCAGTATCCGTCTTTAATGAAAGGGGTTAATCCATCGCTTCCTTTTTCTCCTTGAGCTTTTATTTTTGTATCGGATGTATTGATCCACCAGTTTCCATTAGGACCAATATAAGGGGATGTTCCGTCTTTACCATTTTCTCCTTTTTGACCTTGAGCCGGAAAATTTGTATCACGATTGCCAATATACCAATTACCATTTTCACCAACATGTGGAGTAATACCATTTTCACCATCTTTCCCTTTTAAATATAAAAAGAAATGTTCCATTGTTGTTTGGTCTTTGGGCCAATTTATATTGCCGCCAGCAACAGATTGTTTCCATAATTCATAGGCGGAAAATCCGTCTTTGCCATTAATTCCATCCTTTCCATCTTTGCCGATAGCTTTGATTTTTGTATCTTTATTGCCGATATACCAATTCCCATTTTCGCCAATATGAGGTGATTCTCCGTCTCTTCCGCTAAGAAAATCCCAAAAATCGGCTTCTGTATTTTTTGAAGAAGGCCAAATGAGCGAAGGGTCATGAGGGTTGGTGACATTACCTTGGGTGATCAGGATTTTCCATTGATCGTATGCAGACATTCCATCTTTTCCTTTGTCTCCTTTTTCTCCTTTAATATAAACTAAAAAGTCTGCTAAATCAACTTGGGTGGAAGGCCAGTTTATATGACCGGTTTCAACTTCTTCTTTCCATATCTCATAAGCGGATTTGCCATTGGTTCCCTGAGGACCTTGGGGTAATTCAAAATCAATACTGCTGCACGAGAAAAAAAATGTGCAAAGTAGCACTGATAATACATAAATTTTGCATTTCTTCTTTGTATACATGACTGTAAATTATTAAAAATGAATTGTTCTTTGTTGTTACATATTGGATAAACTCCGTTCTGCTTTATTGAATATTGTATCGTTGGGGGGCATGCAATTTTATATTTTAGGTTATTCTGCTGTGTGCGATTTACATTATAATAATATTCACATTTTATTTGGGTGCAAAGTTCTATATTTGGTACTAAAAAGAAGTTGCGTATTTAAAAGATTTGTTTGCATATAATCAGTTCTTTCTTTTATATCTGCATAAAAAGGTTTCCTATTTTTCTAAATGTTCGTTTTGGGATAGTTTTAAATGGTAGATGCTTTATATGATTTTACAGAGGGGTATATGTGATAAGTTTTCCATATATTGATGGTGGATTATGATTAGGTTTTGTGATATTTGTTATTATAGATGTATAGAAACTCTTAAAATAGATCCATATACCGAGATCAGGAAACAAACTTATTATTAGCTTTAGTGTGTATGATGGAGATAACTATATTCATAATCTTTAGGATGCGGGATGTTTGTTTAATCGTTTGCAGAAACTGAATATGTTTCAAGAGAAGGTGTATCTCTTGATTCTTCTCCTTTTTTACGTATTTCGTTAGGAGTAGCTCCGATATTTCTTTTACAGTAGGTTGTAAAATGGGAGAAAGTCTTGAAATGATAGTCCAGCATTATTTGTTTGATGGGTAAAGTACTTTTTTTTAATTTGAATTCAATTTCATAAGATGTTTGTTTTTGTAACCATTGATATGGTGTATCTCCATGGAAGTTTTTTTTGAATAACTGTGTGAAAACAGTATCATTATATCCACATAAAACAGCTAGTTCTTTGGCTGTTCTGCAAGCTTTGTAATGTGTCATGACGGATACGAAGAATTGAAGGTCGTTAGATAGCGCATCACGGAAAATGGAGGCAATTTCATTCTTCTTATAGCAAATTTTAAATAATGAGAACAATTCATATTCTTTGGCTCGATGTAAGTCGGGAATTTCTGTTCCATTTTTCATGTAATCGACCAGCAAATCTAAGTAGGAACGCATTAACGGATAAATGGGAAGGACTTCTACCGGTTTTACTTCTTCGATGGATATATCTTGCAGATACTCTATTGTTCTGCTATGTAGATAAGGAGCCACAATATTACATGCATGAATGACAAGTTGTACTTCATCCATTGCCTTGATTTTACATTGATGCAGGCTGCTGATGAAGAAAAATTCATTCTGCATTGCCATCAGAGGCATGGATTCTATATGATCTCTGAATAGGCATAATGATCCTTTTAGAACAAAACAAACTTGAAATTCATGGGTTTCGTTCAAGTTTTGGATAATCTCTCCTTTACTTATATGAAGACACCTGAATTGGCTGAATCTGGATAGCGCAAGAGGATCACGGTATAAATTCTTTAGTAAAAATAGCATTTCCATACATTATAAACATTTTAAGATAAAAAAAGTTTTGATACATCTATCCCGGACAAATATAACTTGATATTTAAAATGTTTTAAAGCTATAGGAGGAATATGCAACTAAATCATTGCTAATATGAAATTGAATCTTCTGTTTAAGAAAGAGTTTATCAACATATGAAATTATAAGGTATTTAAGGCCGGATGCTTTGGATGGTAGCTTATAAAGTGGAAGATGTTTACTGATTTTTTTTATGAGTGAATGTAAATAAGTGATTTGGAATGGAGATAAATCTAAGGATCTTTTTCTTATTGCAATGAACAATAAGGAAATTACAAATAAAAATCCGAATATAAGGCCGCTCATGTGATACTGATTACTAAGTATCGATTATATAAGTATTCCCCATCTTCGGGAGTATGGTTCAAAGTACAAAGCAACCATTGGCATAATGGATTATTTGTGTCGTGGGAACAATAGAAGTAAATAAGGAATGACGGACTACCTATAAGTAGGGTAAGTACTGTCAGAATCTCTATTGTTCTATGATGAAGTGTCTTGTTCACAGGCATTTCATGATGTGTCAATTTAATCATGCTTGCTTTTTTTACAAAATTGGTTATAGAAATACATACTGATAATACCTATTAATGGTGATAATTTTCGGCTTTATACCTAAAAATAAGTACTCGTGTATTTTATGATGTATATGATTATCAGTAATAAAACCCCAATTTTTAGGTATTGTGTACTCTTGGTGGCAAGGGTAACTTTGCAACAAATTTGAAAACATAAAATAATAACTATTAATTAATAAAACTAAAGTATTATGAAATTGAAAAACTTTTTAGCGATGATGGCTATTGCATTGTGTGCAGTAGCATGTAGTGACAATGATGATAAAAAGGAAGATACCGTGATTCCGGCTCAGGAGGTTGCTGGTATTTACAATGGAACATTATCACTCTCAGTATCAGGAAATGATCAAGGAACGTCTGACAGTCAGGTGAAAATTACTGCGGAAGAAGGGGGAACTGTTCAAGTTCTTCTAGTTGGCGGTGCTGGTGAAGGAATGATGTCATTGCCGGATATTGCTATACCTGGAATTAAAGTGCATACCTCCGATAATGTCACTTATATTTTGCCGGAAAGTGCTGTTGATGTAACTGTTGGTTCTGTAAAATATACAGGAAGTTTACAAGGAACGATTAAGGATGAAAAGGCTGATCTGATCTTTACACTAAAGCCGGGAGCCATGCCTATGGCTATTACTGCGACTTTTGTAGGCACTAAATAGCATGAAAAGATATCTCTCTATTATAACCATACTGGGAATGATGCTTTTGCCATTCTCGGCATGTGATGGTATTTTGGAAGGAATATATGATAGTCCTGCTGCTTCGGATAGTAATGAATTGGGTTTTATAAGAACAGACCCTTCTACCCATTCGGGTACTATTTATATTGATGCTACTGATTATAGACGTTGGACTTTTATCGATTTCCATACACAAAAAGTAGATTCTGTAAATGTGACGGATTCTGAACAGAAAGAACCGGAGGAATGGGATATTGCTGTTCATCGTTATGATGTTAAAACCAATGCTGGAGCAGTATTGGAAACCGGTTTCACAGGTTTTTCTGCTTTACGGAATGCGGATGCGATGCCCGAAGGAGCCTATGTGGAGGATGTTTGGACTACCGCTAAGATAGCCATTGATATGTCAGGTATGATGGATGGTAATATTGTTTATATGGAATCCTATTATAATGAAGAACTATCCAAATGGTTGAATGTTGATAAAAGTAATATGCCACCTACCTATACTCTTTCAAACAAGGTTTATATGGTAAAGCTGAAAGATGGAACTTATGCGGCTGTTCGTCTCACAAATTATATGAATGCTAGTGGTGTAAAAGGCTTCATGACTATTGATTATATTTATCCGTTTGAATTGTAAACCGACATACGATATGCATAGACTACTCAGAAACGTGTGCTTGATACTGTGTTGGCTGATGGCGGTATCAGTATCAGCACAACGAATTATTTCGGGAACTGTATTTGATGAAAATAAAGAACCTCTGACGGGAGCAACAGTTTCCGTAAAAGAAAAAGTAACTTTGGGAACCACTACGGATACACAGGGAAAATACATGTTGAAATTACCCGATAATAGAGAATATACTCTACAGGTTTCATACATGGGGTATATCTCGCAGACTCATAAAGTGTCTGTCAGTAAAACAGGTAAAGTTGATTTTATACTGAAAGAAGATGCTGTAAATATGGAAACTGTAGTTGTAACGGGAACCCGTACTCCGAAACTCCTGAAAGATGTTCCCATTGTAACTCGTGTCATTACTGCCGATGAAATAAAAAAAGTAGATGCTACCCATATTGGAGATTTACTTCAGGCAGAACTGCCGGGAATTGAATTCTCTTATTCCATGGACCAGCAAGTTTCTCTCAATATGCAAGGATTTGGTGGAAATGCTGTACTTTTTCTGGTTGATGGTGAGCGTCTGGCAGGTGAGACTTTGGATAATATAGACTACAACCGATTGAATATGAGCAATGTGGAGCGTATTGAAATTGTAAAAGGTGCGGCTTCTTCACTCTATGGTTCGAATGCGGTAGGAGGAGTGGTAAACATCATAAGTAAAGTGCCTGCGGAGCCTTGGACTGTGAATCTCAATGGACGTTACGGGGCTTATAATGAGCAGCGTTATGGAGGAACAATAGGTTTCAATGTTGGAAAATTCAATAGTGTGACTAATGTACAGCATACCCAAGTAGATGAAAAAGATTTGGCAGATGGAAAAACAAATGAGGAAACGGAGGATTGGGCATTTAAAAAGGTGTATGGTGATAAAACTTGGAATTTCAAAGAACGTTTGGTCTATACTGCTAATGACCATCTGAAACTGACGGCACGTGCCGGATATTTTTTTCGTGAACGTGAGAAGTCACAGACTAGTAAAGACCGTTATCGAGACTTCAGTGGTGGGGTGAAAGGAAATTATGTATTGGATAAAGATAAGGATCTGGAAATAGCTTATTCTTTCGACCAGTATGATAAGAGCGACTACTTGCCGCAAGATGCTAATGATGTACGTGATTATAGTAATGTACAACATTCGGTTCATACTTTTTATAATCATACTTTTGTCGGTAAGCATATTCTCACCGTGGGTGGTGATTATATGCGTGATTATTTAATGTCCTATCAGTTTGCCAATAATGGAAGTAAACATCAGTATACAGTGGACGGCTTTGCACAGTTTGACTGGAACCCGACGAAATATTTCAATGTCATCACAGGATTACGTTTTGATTATTATTCAGATTCCGATATTAATCATTTCTCTCCCAAATTAGGACTGATGTATAAAATAGGAAACTGTTCATTGAGAGGTTCCTATGCCGGTGGTTTCCGAGCTCCTACTTTGAAAGAAATGTATATGAATTTTGATATGGCAAGTATTTTTATGATTTATGGTAATCCTGACTTGAAGCCTGAAACCAGCCATAATTTTTCTCTTTCGGCAGAATATATGAAAGGTCGTTATAATTTGACGGTGACAGGTTTCTATAATGTAGTTGATAATCGTATCACTACGGCGTGGAGTGAGGCGTTGAAAGGGCAGGTATATACCAATATATCAAATATCAGGATATCCGGTGCCGAGGCAAATGCTTCCGTCAAATATCCTTGTGGACTGTCGGCACGTTTATCTTACGCCTATACACATGAGAATATAAAGAAAGGGCAACCTGTCATTTCAAGTACTCGCCCGCATACGGCTACTGTCCGTCTTGAGTATGACAAGCATTGGAAGAACTATGCGTTTAATGTTGCTTTGAACGGACGCTTTCTGTCCAAGGTGAATACGGAGGAATATACTTCGAACACTTCTTATGAAGAAACTGAGAAGGTGACCTATCCGGCGTATACAATGTGGAAGCTTACGTTGTCTCAGAAAGTATGGAAAGGTGTTGATATGACTTTGGCGGTAGACAACCTGTTTAATTATGTCCCTTTCCGTTATTATAATAATTCGCCTGCTACTAAAGGAACAACTTTTTCAGCCGGTTTGTCATTGGATATAGAACAATTGTTCAAATGAAATTTGGCTGCTAATACTAAATAAACTATGTGATTTAAATAAAGATATGAAGAAGAAACAATTATTGATTGGCGGAGGGATAGCAGTCATCTTGCTGCTTTTGTTTGGTGTATGGAATCTTTGGTTCAGTGCAACTAAAGTGGCTTTCATCAACTATCAGGTAATCAGTTTAGGGCAGATATCTAAAGCTAATGACAACTCATTTATTAAAATCAGTGAACTGAGCACAGATGATCTGAACCGATTGACCGGTTATGATATGGTATTTATCAATGCCATGGGATTAAGGATTACTGAAGAGCAACGTGCGCAAATACAAAAAGCAGCCGATGGTGGTCTGCCGGTATTGACTACTGCCGCTACCAATCCTGCAAACAAGATTATTTCATTGGATTCCATCCAAGCGGATATATTGAAACATTATCTGTCTAATGGAGGACGTCGTAACTATCACAGTATGCTGAATTATGTGCGTGTGCATATTGATAAAAAACTATTCTCTGTGTCTGAACCGGAAGCCGTAATGAAACGTGCCGATGATGTGCTTTATCACATGGACCCAAAGAAACCCGAAGACGAAGAGTTGGGTTTCAATACGGTAGCCGGATACAATACTTTTCTGCAACATAACGGCTTGTGGAAAGAGAATGCTCCGCGTATTATTGTGACCGGTCCGATGGGTGAACCTTCCGGGCTTATTGCTAAATTGGAGGAAACTGGCAATATGGTTTATCCTATACGTTCCATGCGTTCTTTTATTCAGAACCATGGAATTGATTCTGTCCGTCCGTCTGCTATTATCAATATGGCGCATGGACGTATGGGTGAACCTATTGTAGATTATCTGGCGAAACAGAATATACCGCTTTTCTCTCCATTGAATGTAAATCGCTTGGTAGAGGAGTGGGAGAGGGACAAGATGGGGATGAATGGCGGCTTTATGTCACAAAGTATTGTTACTCCCGAGATAGATGGAGCTATCCGTCCGTTCGCTCTTTTTGGACATTATAAGGATGAGGAGGGTTTGCAACACGTTTATGCTATTCCAGAACGCTTGGAAACTTTTGTAGAAACAGTTAATAACTATATTGCTCTGCAGCGTAAACCCAATAGTGAGAAACGCGTTGCTATTTATTATTATAAAGGTCCTGGTCAGAATGCACTGACTGCGGGTGGTATGGAAGTGGTTCCTTCACTTTATAACTTGTTGCAGCGTATGAAACGCGAGGGCTACAAGGTGGACGGTTTGCCTACCTCTTCGAAAGAATTGGAACAGATGATACAATCTCAAGGAGCCGTATTTGGTTCGTATGCCGAAGGAGCTTTTGATCGGTTTATGGAAACCGGCAAGCCCGAACTCATAACAAAAGAACAATATGAGGGTTGGATAAAGAAATCCATTCGTCCTGAAATGTATGCCGAAGTAATAGCTGCCAATGGTGAATTTCCCGGAGCATATATGACTACTTCCGACGGCCGTTTAGGAGTAGCTCGTTTGCAATTTGGAAATGTGGTGCTCTTGCCACAGAATGCGGCCGGTAGTGGGGATAATGCATTTAAAGTAGTACATGGAACCAATGCAGCTCCTCCACATACTTATATTGCTTCTTATCTGTGGACACAATTCGGATTTAAAGCTGATGCGTTGATTCATTTCGGTACTCATGGCAGTTTAGAGTTCACTCCGCGCAAACAAGTTGCTTTGTGCAGCAATGACTGGTCCGACCGTCTGGTAGGTGCATTACCTCATTTTTATATTTATTCCATCGGCAATGTAGGTGAAGGGATGATTGCTAAGCGTCGTTCGTATGCGGGATTGCAATCTTATCTTACTCCACCTTTTATGGAAAGTAGTGTCCGCACCATTTATCGTGAACTGACTGAGGCTGTCAAAACATACAATAATTTACTTCCGGCCGATGGGCAGGCTGTACTGTCTACCGGAAATAAAGACGCTTTGAACCGTGCTTCATTGGCGGTAAAGAAACTCACGGTGAAACTGGGCATCCATCGTGAATTGGAATTGGATAGTCTTCTTACTGTTCCTTATGCCGAGGAAGATATTCAGCGTATAGAAAATTTTGCAGAGGAACTGGCAAATGAGAAGATTACAGGTCAGTTGTATACGATGGGGATTCCTTATGAACCCATTCGTATTACTTCCAGTGTGTATGCTATGGCTACCGAGCCGATAGCCTATAGTCTGTTGGCATTAGATAAACTACGTAATCGTGCGGACGGACAGGTAGAGAAACATCGCACTCTTTTTACTCAGCGTTATTTAGAACCTGCACGTGATTTGGTCACTCGTCTGTTGGCTGATCCATCGTTGGCTTCTGATGAATTGATTTGCCGTATTACTGGCATTACTTCCGATGAACTTGCTAAAGCACATGAAATCAATAAATCCCGTAATACTCCTCAAGGCATGATGGCCATGATGATGGCATTAGCTGAAGAAGCTCCGGCTGAGGCTAAAACACATGCTGATATGAGCAGTGGAATAATGCAGGCTGACCAAAGCGGATGTTCGAAAAGGAATAGCATATCCGGGTCTATGAAAGAGAAAATGAAGGAAATAGCGAAAGGTATGAATCCTGAGAAAGCTATGGAACTTGCAAAAAAAATGGGTGCAAGCCCTGAAGCTTTAAAAAAAATGGAAACAGGAATGTACAAGAGCCGTGCTGTAGGTATGAATACACTGGCCAAAGATACGGTTACAATGAAAACAACTTCTCGAGGAAAACGTGAAAAAGCGGATAGTGATAAATTCGGAGGCATGGAAGCGATGATGAAAGCTATGATGTCCAAGAAAAAAGAATATTCTAAAGAGGAGATGAATTTTGCTTTGGCTGTCGTGGAAGTAGAACGTACCTTGAAGAATGTGGGCAATTATAAGAGTGCTCTTTTGGAAAGTCCGGAAAGAGAATTGACCTCTATGGTGAATGCGTTGAACGGAGGATATACGCAGCCTTCACCGGGTGGTGATCCCATCGCCAATCCTAATACATTACCTACAGGACGAAATCTTTTCGCTATCAATGCTGAAGAAACTCCGTCGGAATCTGCATGGGAAAAAGGAAAACAATTGGCTGACAACACTATCGAAATGTATCGCCGTCGTCATAATGACTCTGTTCCTCGTAAAGTAAGTTATACATTATGGAGTGGAGAATTTATAGAAACCGGCGGTGCTACTATTGCACAGGTGCTTTATATGCTGGGTGTAGAGCCTGTTCGTGATACGTTTGGGCGTGTGACGGATCTTCGTCTGATTCCTTCTGCTGAATTAGGCCGTCCTCGTATTGATGTGGTAGTGCAGACTAGCGGGCAGTTGCGAGATATTGCCGCTTCACGTCTGTTTCTTATTAATCGTGCCGTAGAGATGGCTGCCAATGCTAGAGAAGATCAATTTGAAAATCAAGTAGCAGCAGGTGTTGTGGAAGCTGAACGTGTATTAATAGAAAAAGGTCTGACTCCAAAAGAGGCCCGTGAAATGTCTACTTTCCGTGTGTTCGGAGGAGTGAATGGTAATTATGGTACGGGTATACAAAGTATGGTGCAATCTGGTGACCGTTGGGAAAGTGAAAAGGAAATCGCCGATGTTTATTTGAATAATATGGGTGCTTTTTATGGTAGTGAAAAGAATTGGGAAACTGTTCGCCAATTTGCTTTGGAAGCTGCTTTGACACGTACGGATGCGGTTATTCAGCCACGTCAAAGCAATACATGGGGTGCATTAAGTCTGGATCATGTGTATGAGTTTATGGGAGGTATGAATCTTGCTGTCCGTAATGTGACCGGTAAAGATCCTGATGCGTATCTGAGCGACTATCGTAACCGTAACAATGCCCGTATGCAAGAGGTGAAAGAAGCTATTGGTATAGAGAGCCGTACCACAATATTCAATCCTGCTTATATTAAGGAAAAAATGAAAGGGGAGGCCGGCGCAGCTAATACTTTTGCTGAGATTGTGCAAAATACGTATGGTTGGAATGTCATGAAACCTCAGGCTGTTGATAAGGAAATGTGGAATGAGATATATGATGTGTATGTAAAGGATAAATTTAACTTGGGAGTGCAGGATTATTTTGAAAAGCAGAACCCTGCCGCTTTGGAAGAAATGACTGCGGTAATGATGGAAACTATCCGTAAAGGAATGTGGCAGGCTAGCGGGCAACAGATAGCGGATATTGCCAAACTACATACCGATTTGGTGAATAAATATAAACCGTCTTGTTCTGGTTTTGTTTGTGATAATGCTAAATTACGTCAGTTCATAGCTTCTAAAACGGATGCACAGACTGCATCCCGGTATAAGGAAAACATCAGTCAGATACGTGAAGTTGCTGCTTCAAAAGAGCAAAAGGGTATGGTGATGAAAAAAGAAGAGATGAATACAGTCGGTACGGAACAACAGACGAATACGGTAAGCAATACTGTTGTTTGCGTTGTAGTGGTGGCTGCTGTTCTTGTTTTAATTGTATTGGTGCGTTGTCGCCGTAAAAAAATGCAGGAATAACAGGCTATGGAAACAGTTGTAGTTGTTCTTATGATATTGGTCTGTTTCAATTTTATGATGAAACAGACATTTCGTAAACGAGGATCGGTTGCAGCAATAGCTGTTGTAGCCACCCTCTTTGTGGGACTGATGTGGCCATATGCTATTCAGCAGTCTAAGACACAGATTGCTGATTGGTTGGCAAATGTCCAATTGATGCTTGACACTTCGGTGGTGCTTACAGTGGAAGTTGCCTTACAGATGGCTTTTTGTATGTTGGCTGTTCATGTGCTTACTACAGGGCCTGTTAAGAAACGTACTCTTTTGGCTTACCGTGCTTTACGTTGGTTTCCGGGGATTTTGATATTTCCTGTCTTGTTTAGCGGATTGGTATATCTTATCTTCTCTTTTCCGGGTGTTTCCTTTTCTCTTGTCGCATGGAGTATGGCGGCAGGTGTATTGATATTGATTTCTGCAGGCACATTGTTTCTTCGTTATCTTTTGCCGGAAAAGGAATTACGGTTGGAGCTATTGTTCCTCACTAATGCATTGACCGCCATATTGGGAATTATTGCTACTGTAAATGGTCGTACCGCCGTAACAGGTGTAAGCGAGGTGGATTGGGGGGCATTGACCGGCTTGATAATTATGCTGGCAGGTGGAGGACTCATTGGATTGGTTATATATAAATATAGACGAATAAAAACAAACATTTAAAACTTACTGACATTATGAATCTTATATCAGACATTCTGTTTTGGATTTCGAACGGACTTTTAGTCCCTGTTGTTGTATTGCTTATTATTCTTTTCATCCGTTCGCTATTATTGATAGGCAGTTTTTTCGGGCAGTATCTGGCTATTCGGCGTACGGATGCGTTGTTGCGTCAACAGCTTGATACACTGACTATAGATACTTTGCCCGAATTGGAAGGCAAACTTCCTGTGAAGTCGAACTCGTTGGTCATTGCGTATATCCGTCGGGTGTTGGAGACAAAAGACCGTCCGGCACATGTGCAGCGCCTGTTGGCTGATTTTGAAATTACTGCTGATAAGGATTTGGCTATTTCAAAAACATTGACCAAGATGGGACCGATGCTTGGATTGATGGGTACATTGATTCCAATGGGACCTGCTTTGGTGGGACTTTCTACTGGTGATATCGCTTCTATGGCGTATAATATGCAGGTCGCTTTTGCTACGACTGTAGTTGGTCTGTTTTCTAGTGCTATCGGTTTCATAACCCAGCAGGTGAAGCAACGCTGGTATTTACAGGATATGACTAATCTGGAATTCCTTTCTGAATTGCTCACTGAAAAACGTACAGCTTGAGATGAAACGTAATTTATTAAGAAAAGAGGAGGATAGTGACCCGATGAGCGTGGTCAGCAATCTGTTTGATGTGGCGATGGTGTTTGCTGTAGCGTTAATGGTGGCCTTGGTTACCCGTTATAATATGACTGAAATGTTTAGTCAGGAAGATTTTACGATGGTGAAGAATCCGGGTAAGGAAAACATGGAAATCATAACCAAGGAAGGGCAGAAGATTAACCGTTATACCCCTTCTGAGGATCAGGATGTCAAAAGCGGCAAGAAAGGAAAAAAGGTGGGTATTGCCTATGAATTGGATAATGGAGAAATCATTTATATACCCGAAGAATAAACTTGTATAAAGGAAAGGGAGGATAAAGTTAAAACTAGAACTTGCCATTTTATATAGCCGAACAGAATTTATTTGAGAAATATAGGGCAAATAAAGTAACTTGACTTCGTGAGCCAAGTAAGTTAAGTGAAAGTGTCAAGTAAGTTAAGTTACTTGCCCAATGCACTTAAGTTACTTTTGAAGCTATCGGGGATTCATCCATCCTATTTCCCACAAGTTAATTCTGTTCGGCTTTTAGTTTGAAGTACCTTTATTACATACATATGTGTGGTCCGATATATATATGTATGTAATAAAGGTATTTTCCCTTTTTCTAGTATCGGTTGATAACTTTTTTTGCTTTGTTTACGGCAGTGGTAGGAGAAATCTTATCCATGCTTGATTCATCAAACATTTTCAAGGTTTTGTCTATATTCTTAATAGCTCCTTTATTGCCTTTTTCTTCAAATTCTTCTTTCAGAATGCGTACTTTCTCAAAAAATTGTATTCCTTCTGTCAGGCGTTCCAGCCGGATGGATGAACGGGCGCCCGGATAAATCATATACGTGTCTCCGGCAGCCCAAGCTGTGAAACGGCTGTCTTGTAGGGGATTTTTCACCCAGCTGTTTAAAGCCCAACGAAGATATCCGTCCAGATTTTCTTTCGCACTATGCCATGCCAGCCATTCAGCTTCGGCAGGTTCGCTGAAAGTGAAAGTGTTGGGGCGGGGCTCTGTGCAGCAGGTATAATAAGTAGTTACTTTGCCTGCCTTCCGGCGCGCTTCAATCTCTTCGGGAGTAAATTTCTCGGCAATGGTGATACAATAGTCATTCAGATCATCCAATAGTTCTTTGTGATAAGTTCCTGCCAAAGAAACTTTAAAGTCTTTATCAGCCTTACGGATCACTTTCAGTGTTTCCTGCATGTCCTTCATCGGGCGTTCGTCCATCGCAATGTGAGTGATATCGAACCAGCCTTTTGCTTTCAGATGCTTTGAGAAATCTTGCAGCATATTCATCCAAAATTCTTCATAAGCAACTTCACCCGGTTTGGCGTCCAGAAATTTGAAAGAGTTGCTGGCCTGATCAAAATATTGGAAAGAAAGGCGCCAGGGAACCATAGAATAGCAACTGATTTGTTTTTTGACACCAAGATCCATCATAAATTCCACCCACTTGTCGAATACGGTATAGTCAAAATACCAGGTTCCATCCGCTTTTTTCAACCAAGTGACCATGCTTTCAAAAGCATCATAGGTCTGTCCGTTCCAAGGCTTGTGCATAATGGAGGCTGTGATTACCTTACCACCTGCATCGGCATACAGTTTCATCAATGGGCGCATCAAATCGAAATGTTTTTTGCTGAACGGTTCCACATTGTAGTAACGGGATACTGCATAAGGGTTCTGCCATAAATCCAGATGGAAAGTCCATTCGGAAGGAGGAGGCAGAGTACGGTTCTTCACTTGGAGGTTCAGTTTTAATTCAGACAAGGTGATACCGTCGGCTTTCACTGTGACGGTTCCTGTGTATTTCCCGGCTTTAGTGCCCTGAGGGATGTTTACGCTGATCCATCCCCCTTGGGTGGAGTTGGCGGGAAGGGTTAGAGTAGGAGTGATATGGTCTATTACATCTGCTACTAAAGTTGAGTCAAAATCAGCACTGTTTCGATAGCCACATGCGCCCAAACCGTCTTTGTTCAGTTCATCGGTTATAACGTAACGGACAAAGCCTGTTCGGATATTCTCTTTACTGATGGTTGCACTGCCTGAGGTTAAATCGCTGACCATGAAAGTCAAGTCATTTAGCGATTTGGGAGTCCATACTACCAGTTGGGCTGAAATTTTCTCACCTTTCCATGCAGTAAGATTCATACTTTTCTGCGCACTATGGATGGGAGCCGGTTCCTCTTTCTTATAGCGGATGTCTGTGCTTCCCCAGCTGATTTGTGGAGCTGTAACTTTCGCCCATAAAGCGGGGTTGGTGGCAATAGGATTGGCTGCTTCCTGATAATATTCGGAAGTTTGGGCGTTCATACATACTGTTGACAACAGGAGAGCGCCTAGAAATAGGAGTTTTTTCATAGGTTATATAATAGTTAGTTGAAGTTACAAAGGTAACTCAGGGAGAGTTAATTTCCAAATAGGAACGGTGGAGTTTGCATAATTGCATAGGAATATTTATTTTTGACGAGTTATAATAATAAGGAAGATAGAGATGAAAAGAATGGTAAATGTGCTTTTTGCTGGTGTACTGGCTATGACTGTACTGTCCTGTGGCGAAGAGAAAAAAGGATATACTCTGAATGGAGAAATATCGGATGTTAAAGATGGAATGGTGTATCTGAAAAAATATCAGGATAAATCGTTCATAGCTGTGGATTCGGCTGTGATTACTGACGGTACTTTCAAATTTGAAGGTGTTTGTACTGAGCCATTGGCTTATGGGCTGACTACGTTCAGGGATAGCAAACGTCCGTTGGTATTCTTTTTAGATAACGAAAAGATGCAGTTGAAGATGAATGAATCAGAAAAGATACTGACTGTGACAGGTTCTGCCATTAATGATCTGTATGCACAAAATGCTCCTTTGACTCGTCAGGATGGATATAGCATAGATAGTCTGGTTGCTGTTCACCCGGCATCTGCTGTTACCCCTTATTTCATAGTGAAGGATTTCGCTTATAAGTTGAATTTGGAAGAAATGAAGGCATTGCGTGCCAAACTGGATGCTTCATTGGATGAAACCATGTATGTCAGTCAAATAGATGGCTTTATCAAGCGGATGGAAGATATTCAGGTCGGTGCTGTGGCTCCGGATTTTACATTGCCCGATGTAGACGGTAATCCTGTCACATTATCCGGTTTGAGAGGAAAATATGTACTGATTGATTTTTGGGCTTCCTGGTGTCCTGATTGTCGCAAGGAAAATCCGAATATTGTTGCTGCCTGGAATAAATACAAGGATAAGAATTTTACTATTTTAGGAGTTTCTTTGGATCGTAAGAAAGAACCTTGGTTGGCCGCTATTGAGAAAGATCAATTGGCATGGACTCATGTTTCAGACTTGAAGGACTGGAAATCGGATGCAGCCGTGCAGTATGCTATTCGTTGGATTCCTATGAATTTCTTGTTGGACCCCAATGGGGTGATCTTGGCTGTAGGATTGGAAGGGGAGGCTTTGCAACAAAAGCTGGATGAGGTTTTGAAATAACAAGTTTGCTGTAAGATTATGAAAATAAATGTACCAAAAGCCAGGGGTTACTGTTGGTTCTCCATTGGCTTTTGATACATTTTGTTGTCTTTGTTCACATCATTGTTCTTTCTCTTTAGTCATTATCACGTCCGAAGGAACAGAAAATCCTATCAGTTCTGTATATTCATCCGGTTCTTCAAGGGCTAATCCTAATTTTTCATCCAGATGCCAACGAATTTTATCGGAAGAAAGCAGAAGTATTTTTCCGCCTAATATCCCTTTTCCGCCGAAGTGCTTCTTCCGTTGGTCGTAAAATAAAACTCCGACTCGATTAGGATCAATGTAGTCCAAACTGGTAGCATTGTTTGAAGCCCAGATAGAAAAATCTTGAGTTCCCTTTTTTTTGTCCAAGTGCCAAATAGTATCTCTGATACTAAAATAGTTTTCTACAATTATTCCCTTCACTGATAGAAAATATCCTCCCATAAGACCATTTATAATCATGTGTTGATCCTCTGCATATCCTTTTTTAAGAACTATTTTAAAAATCGTATCATTTGACTGATACATCCAAGTCCCGATATAAGCATCCAAGTTTTTTGTTGGAGCAATTTCCTTTTGGGCAAAACTAACTGTGCTGATAAAAAACAAACACAAAACAAATTCTATTCTTTTCATGACTTTTCTTTTTATTGGTTACATTCCATATTTACAGATTTCCCATTAGAAGCTAGTTCCTGAGCATTCCAAGTCGGATTGCTTTCATCAATATTCGAACTAAACATCACTGACAGACCGGAGTTATTGCGATCTAAAAATTTAAGCAACTGACCTATACATTCATCAACTCCCCCTCCGCTTGCACCAACTATATAAGCGTTCCAACTTTCGGAAAGTTCACCATTTCGAACTTTGGTAGCGAAAGTATTAAAATCTGTGGGAGAAGTTATCATAATACTCATACATCCGAACTCTGAAACTACTCCATAAGTAAAATTCTCTGATTTCACATATCCCTGTTGGTATCGTATAGCTAAAGCCTTTAAATCTGCCCATGAAGTAATCATAGAGCCTGTAGGGTGGGAATGGTACCATTCCATGATTTCTTTTCCTGCTATTTGATCATTTGTGAATTTGGCACTTCCTGATTCTTGTACGTTCGGGAAAATAGTTTGCCCGTCTGAAGTCTGTATAAAGCCTTGCTCTACAGTATTGCCTGCGGAAAATGTTTTTCTATACACATCTTTTATACGCGATTTAAATGCTGCGTCCTGCGACAATGTTTTAGCACGTTTACAAGGAGTAGGAGGTGTTTCAGGAGGATTTGAAGGAGGATTATATCCACCACCTCCGCCATCCATTTCGTCATCATCCAATGAAACGCAAACTTCATGATACTCAGGATGTAAATACTTGTCGCAAATTACATCGATGCCGGGCAGCCCCAGTTCATGATCCCAAACGATATCATTATGACAATTCCGCTTTTCCATCCAGTCTATTTCCGTATTACATACGGATTGTCCTCTTCCTCTTTGCAAACTCATACGGTATCCTTCCACTGTTCCCGGAGAAATGGAGGCTGTTATTTTCCCTGATTCATATTTCCAACCATTTACCAATCCATAATTGAAATTGTAGAATAAAACTTTTCCATCAAAATCAGCTTCACGATGTAAATAAGAATTGTTTTCAAAAGAGGTGGTATGCATCAAATAATCATAAGTACCTATGAATACCATGATGAAGTTGTAAATCTCACCTGTTTCTAGATTCTTCAATATTACCATGCGTGCTACATTATATATTTTATCCAAATCATCTTGTAGTTCATATTTTTCTTTTGTCTCGTTATCCATAAAAAATGTACTACCGCTTGTCATTAGAGTCGTTTCGACTACCTCTAAATCTCCTTTTCTACTTTCTTTAGCCTTGTTCCAATTAGGCTTTGCTGGAATTCGCCCGTCAGCACTTAAGGATCTAACTGTAGTAGCTGAGGAATTGGTGGCATTATACCATTGTTCTGCTTTAGCAATGGTCAATTCTTTATTGCTGTCAAAAATAACTTCATCAGTTACATTGGAGGACCATTCATCTTGCCAACATGAATAAACTATCATACTGACAAAAACCAAAATGCCAACAATAGAAATTTTTCTTTTAAGTGTTTTTCGTTTCATAGTATCTATTTTTGATTTGTGGTTAGTATGGGTTGAGAATATTTGCAATAATATCAAAAAAAGTAACTTTACAAAACCCTTAAGTAAAAAGATAGTTATTAGAGAGCCTTTATTTAAAAGCCTTCGGCTTCGAAGCTATCTTTTTTCGAAAGTATCTGTAATAAGCGTTAGTGCCCCATCTCCGGTAATATTACAAGCTGTTCCGAAACTGTCCTGTAATGCAAAAATCGTAAGTAGTAATGCCGTTCCGGCTTCATTAAAGTGAAGAACAGAGATGATTAGCCCTAAAGAGGCAAGTACTGTTCCCCCCGGTACTCCCGGTGCACCGATGGCGAATAATCCTAATAACAGGATGAATAAAGTAATTTGTAATATACTGGGCATACTTCCATAAAGCATTTGGGATACAGTGAGTACAAATACGGTTTCTGTCAGGATAGAGCCGCATAGGTGTATATTGGCGAATAAAGGTATCGTCACATCACTGATTTCTTTTCGAAGGATAGGGCTTTTGCGGGCACATTCCAACGCCACTCCCAGCGTAGCTGCTGAAGACATTGTACCTAATGCTGTGAGGTAAGCAGGACCATAGTATTTCAATACCTGCCAACTATTTTTTCTTGAGTAAACAGCTGCAATGAAATAAAGCAATGACAGCCAGATGAAATGACAAACAATAACAACTATCAATACGGAGAGGAATACCGGTAACTGCTTCGTAACAGCTCCCTGATAGCTAAGAATGCAGAAGTTAGCGGCAATAAATACGGGAAGTACGGGAAGCAGTACTCTTTTCACCAATTCAAGTACCATCTTTTGAAAAGTATCCAGTAGTTTTGATATTTCATCCGATTTAACCCAAGCAGTAGCAAGTCCTATCAAAGCTGCCAGTACAAGGGCCGTCATAACATTCATGACCGGTGGAATATCTATTTTTAGTAAATTTTCCGGCAATGCTTTCAGTGTATTGGCATCATCGGCTATATGCAGAAAAGGAATCACATTGTAACCTACGGCTGCTCCGAAAAAAGAGGCTCCGATAGATGATAGGTAGGCTATGCCGAAAGCGAATAAAAGCATCTTTGATGCATTGCTGCGCAAATGGGCAATAGAGGGGGCTATGAATCCCAGAATAATAAGGGGAACCAGGAAAAATATAATCTGTCCCGTGATGTGCTTTATACAGATAACGACTTCCAGCACTGCGTCATTAACAACAAAGCCTGCCAACAGTCCGATAATTACGGCAATAAGCAGTTGTACGATAGTATTACTTAGAAACTTTTTCATATATTTTTTTCAGTTAAACGATGAATATCCGGAAAAAGTTTGCTGTATAGGTATGTTATTTCATAGCTTGAACAAAGATAGAAAAATAAAATAGAATGCCGTATGAAAAATAGAAAAAGACGGGAAACATCACGCTCCCCGTCTTATGAAATCTTTTTGCCTTATGCTAATACCTTGATTAAGTGAAACATTTAAAAATCTCTCTTATAAATAATAGTTGTTACTGAAATATGAATTAAAAGTTGTTTTTACCTGTGTCCCACCATAGCCGTGTACCGCCATTGTCTGCACCACCAAGAGCCGTACACAGATTTTTATACTGTTCAGGATCTTTTTTGGCATCATCTTGTGAGAAGGGGAGGCGGCGAATCATGATGTCTGTATCAATTGTACCATTGCTGTTGTTGGTTTGTACTTTGAATAATTTCGGATATCCGGTACGGCGTTGTTCTGCCCATGCTTCCATGCCTTCTGGCCAGCAAGCAATCCATTTTTGAGTGATAATTTTTTCAAGTTGTTCTTCTTGATTAGCTGCATCGTCAAAATTGGGAGTGGTGGTTATTAATGCTTTCATGTCTTTTCCGGGACCTGCTGCGTAATTAATGTAATCTGTCGGTTTACCTTTACTTGTCAGATATAGGCTTGCATCTCCGGCGCCCCATTGGTTGAATGAAGTTTGGACACCGGTTTCATAACATTGCTTTGCGCTTTCGTTTTTCGGATTGATACCTCGTAAAGATGCTTCGGCACGTAAGAACCAAGTTTCTGCTG
>OGJK01001005.1_pt1 | contig 27590 bp, 24 predicted proteins | sample 1571961 | NCBI WGS metagenome assembly OGJK01 (sample SAMEA2582120, study PRJEB24529) | metagenome | biome: Human gut stool | place: China | collected 2011 | reverse complement strand
GACTGAATCTTGACGTGATCGAAGATCAGGAGCCGGATCCGGCACTCGGAAACGGTGGTCTTGGACGTCTTGCAGCATGCTTTATGGAATCACTGGCAACACTTGGATACGCAGCTTACGGCTGCGGTATCCGTTACCGTTATGGTATGTTCAAACAGCAGATTTCGGATGGTTTTCAGGTAGAGGTACCGGATAACTGGTTAAAGAATGGCTACCCATTCGAACTTCGCAGACCGGAGTATTCCTACGAGATCAAATTCGGCGGCTATGTCCGTACCGAAGACATGGGAAATGGCAACATCAGATTTATCCATGAAGGCTATCAGTCCGTTATGGCGATCCCATACGATATGCCGATCGTAGGCTATGATAATCATATGGTAAATACGCTGATGATCTGGGATGCAGAGCCTAAGGAAGGTTTCCAGTTAGATTCCTTTGATAAAGGAGATTATAACAAAGCAGTAGAGCAGGAAAACCTTGCTCGTAATCTGGTGGAAGTCCTTTATCCGAATGACAATCATATTCAGGGAAAAGAACTTCGTTTAAAACAGCAGTATTTCTTCGTATCTGCAAGTTTACAGCGTGCGATCGCCAGATTTAAAAAGCATCATGACGACATTCATAAGCTGCCGGAGAAAGCAGTATTCCAGATGAATGATACACATCCGACGGTTGCAGTTGCAGAGTTAATGCGTATCTTACTGGATGAGGAAGGCTTAAGCTGGGAGGATGCGTGGGATATCACAACCCACTGTGTTGCTTATACCAACCATACCATTATGGCTGAGGCTCTTGAAAAATGGCCGATCGAGATTTTCCAAAGACTGCTTCCGCGTGTATATCAGATCGTGGAAGAGATCAACCGCCGTTTTGTTTTACAGATCCAGGAGCAGTATCCGGGCAACAATGATAAAATTGCAAAAATGGCAATTTTATATGATGGTCAGGTAAAAATGGCGCATCTTGCGATCGTTGCAGGTTATTCTGTCAACGGTGTTGCCAGACTGCACACTGAGATTTTGAAAAAAGAGCAGTTAAAAGATTTCTATGAGATGATGCCGCAGAAGTTCAATAACAAAACTAATGGTATCACACAGAGACGTTTCTTAGCACATGCGAACCCGCTTCTGGCTGACTGGGTAACAGCGCATGTGGGAGAAGGCTGGATCACAGACCTTTCCCAGATCAGGAAACTTGCGCCTTATGCAGATGATAAAAAAGCACAGCAGGAGTTTCTTGAGATCAAGCACCAGAATAAAGTACGTCTTGCAAAATATATCAAAGAGCACAATGGAATTGATGTAGATCCGGATTCCATCTTTGATGTACAGGTAAAACGTCTTCATGAGTACAAACGCCAGCTGTTGAATATCCTTCATGTTATGTATCTCTATAATGAGATCAAAGAGCATCCGGATATGGAATTTGTTCCAAGAACATTCATTTTTGGCGCAAAGGCAGCAGCCGGTTATAAAAATGCAAAACTTACCATTAAACTGATCAACAGCGTTGCAGAAGTGATCAACAATGATAAGAGTATCAATAATAAGATCAAAGTGGTATTTATCGAGGACTACAAAGTTTCCAATGCAGAGTGGATCTTTGCAGCAGCAGATGTCAGCGAGCAGATTTCAACTGCAAGTAAAGAGGCATCCGGTACCGGTAATATGAAGTTCATGTTAAACGGTGCCCTGACACTTGGAACGATGGACGGTGCGAATGTAGAGATGTACGAGGAAGTAGGACCGGATAATATGTTCATTTTCGGTATGAGCTCTGACGAAGTCATCGCACATGAGCATAACCGTGATTATGATCCGATGCAGATTTTCAACACGGATCAGGATATCCGCAAAGTTCTGACACAGTTAGTGAACGGATTCTACTCACCGAACGACTCCGAACTTTTCCGTGACCTGTACAATTCACTGCTGAATACACACAGCACACAGTACGCGGATACTTACTTCATTCTTGCAGACTTCCGTTCTTATGCAGAAGCGCAGAAGAAGATCATGGAGTATTACAAGAACAAGAGCGCCTGGGCAAAGAGCGCTATCTTAAACACTGCACATTCCGGCAAGTTCTCATCCGACAGAACGATTCAGGAATATGTGGATGATATCTGGCATTTACCGAAGGTGAAGGTTGATGTGGAATAAAGTGATAAGAAAATAAAATTACAAGAAGGACAGTCCCTGTGAAAAAGGGGCTGTTTTTCTATATTTATGTTATGTCAAAAACAAATTGACAATTTTTTCGATACAAGTTATGGTAATAAGGAAATCTTTTTTATCAAATTGAGGGTGCAAGGTCTGCATAAAAATCCAGTTAAAACTGCAAGTGCAAAAAGCGACGAAACTATTTTCCTGAAATATCAGGTATATAGGAAGGAGCAATTATATATGGGAAAAAAAGTATTGAAAGCAGATACTGTAGTAAAGAATTACTGGCGGAATAACGAACAGTTTGCAGATATTTTTAATGCAGTTTTATTTAATGGAAATAAGGTTATAAAACCGGAAGAATTAGAAGATATGGATACAGAGGAATCTTTGGTATTAGAACACAAGGAGTATATACAGAGTATTGTGGCAGCAAGAGATAACGTTAAAATCAGAAAAAAATCTACCACTTATGATGCTGAATTTGTTATACTTGGATTGGAGGGACAGGAATGTATCCATTATGCAATGCCGTTAAGAGTGATGGGATATGATTATAGTACATACAAAAAGCAGTATGATGACAATGCGGCAAAGCGTAAAAAAGAAAAAGGATTAACAGAAGATGAATATCTGTCGGGAATGAAGAAAACAGATAAATTTATTCCTGTTATTACAATCGTTATCTATTATGGTGAGAAGCCGTGGGATGGAGCAGTATCTTTGCATGGGATGCTAAATATTCCAAAAGCAATGGAAACATTTGTGAATGATTATAAAATACATCTGGTGGAAGCCGGAAAAAATAATCTGGTATTGCATAATGTAAATAATCAGGATTTATTTAATCTGCTTGAAATTCTTTTAAGCAGAAGTGGAAGAACAGATGGAAAAAAAGAAAAAGCAATAGATTATACAAGAAAACATAAGGTAGACAAAGCTGTTATTATGACAGTAGCAGGCACTATGAATGGAAAAATTGATTATAATGAATTGATTGGGGAAGGAGAGAAAGGTATGGTCAGTGTATTTCAGGAAACATGGAATGAAGGAGAGGCAAAAGGTATTATTGAAATGGGGAATGACTTTGGACTTTCCGAGGAGGATATTTTAGCAAGACTTCAAAAAAAGTTGAATGTTTCACTGCAAAAAGCACAGGAATATCTTTACGCATATAGAAAACAGAACGCATAAGATATGCTCTCGGCGGTTTGCCTAACAATATCTTTGCTTCGCGCTATGTTTCTTATATTCCAAATAAAGAGCAGTTCATCGCCTATCATACAGTTACATTTAACGTTACCATTTATGAGATAGATTTGTTATACTTAAGTAGAAATTGCAAAAAAAATAGTTTGGAGAGGCAGCTATGGCAGAATTTATAAAATTACCTGTTGGAATTGAAAATTTTGAAAAAATCCGCAGAGATGGTTTTTATTATGTTGATAAAACCAGTCTGATCGAGCAGCTTTTAAATAACTGGGGAGAGGTCAATCTGTTCACGCGTCCACGTCGGTTTGGTAAGACATTGAATGCTTCATTATTACGGTCAGGATACACACTATGAAACGGTAAAAGAGTGGTATGACGGATACCGCTTTGGAAATGCAGATGTTTATTGCCCGTGGGATGTCATTAATTATTGCGATGCGCACAGAAGGAATCCGATGCTTCCACCGGAGAATTATTGGACTAATACCAGTGGAAACGATGTGCTGAAACATTTTATAGAAAGTGCAGGAGCAGCAAAGGGGCTGGCAAAAACAGACTTAGAGAGACTTGTAAATGGTGAAATCGTAGAAAAAGATATACGTGAGGATCTGACTTATAATGAACTGTATGCATCCATGGATAACCTTTGGAGTACACTTTTCATGGCGGGATATCTTACACATAAAGGCAGAGTTGATACAAAAAGATTCAGACTTGCAGTGCCAAACAGAGAAATCCGGAACATTATCACGGAGCAGGTTCTGGCTTTGTTTAAGCAGAATGTGGAAAAAGACGGACAGCGTCCGTGATACTTAATGTAAGGTTATGTTAGAAGAAAACTAATTTCAAGAAAGATGTAACATGTAAAAATGTTGCATCTTTCTTTTTTATTGTTGCAGTCTGCGGTCAATTGGTTGCAATGTAAAAACGAACATGATAATGTGATAGTAACAGGAAACGGAAGATGCGCAGAAGCGCAAAACAAGGAGGCTAAATCCTCTCCTCACAAGGGTTCGGATTTTGCTTCGCAAAACAAGGAGGATTTTATGATCTGGGAAGATGTATTAGCAAAATTTAAAGAGTTATTCGGGGATGAGGGTGAAATCGGTGTTTATTTTGCACCGGGACGTGTGAACATGATCGGTGAGCATACCGATTACAACGGAGGACACGTTTTCCCTTGTGCACTCACTATTGGTACATATGGTGTGGCAAGAAAAAGAGATGATAAGAAACTTCGTTTCTATTCCATGAATTTTGAGCAGCTCGGTGTGATTGAGTCCTCAGTAGAAGGATTAAAGCCGGAAAAAGAAGCTGACTGGACGAACTATCCAAAGGGAGTTATGTGGGCGTTTGGCGAGAAGGGAATGAAAGTAGAGCAGGGCATGGATCTTGTTTTATTTGGCAATATTCCAAACGGCTCCGGACTTTCTTCTTCTGCATCAGTTGAAGTTCTGACCGGATATATTTTAAAAGATATGTTTGGATTCGACGTGACAAATCAGGATCTTGCGCTGATCGGACAGTTCTCTGAAAATAAATTCAACGGCGTAAACTGTGGTATCATGGATCAGTTTGCGATTGCAATGGGAAAAGCAGGTCATGCGATTTTCCTTGACACAGCAACTTTAAAATATGAGTATGCACCGATCAAACTGGAAAATGCAAAGATCGTGATCTCCTGCAGCAACAAAAAACGTGGGCTTGGAGATTCCAAATACAATGAGAGAAGAAGTGAGTGCGAGACTGCACTGGCAGAACTCCAGAAAGTTGTTAAAATTGATTCCCTTGGTGAACTCACGGAGGAACAGTTTGAACAGTACAAAGATGCGATCAAAGATCCTGTCAGGGTAAAACGTGCAAAACATGCGGTTTATGAGAACCAGAGAACCATCAAGGCAGTGGAAGCATTAAAGAATAACGATGTTGCTCTGTTTGGTGAGTTAATGAACGCCTCCCATGTTTCCCTTCGTGATGATTACGAAGTAACCGGTATCGAGCTTGACACATTGGTGGAAGAGGCATGGAAAGTAGACGGAGTGATCGGTTCCCGCATGACAGGTGCAGGATTCGGTGGATGTACCGTCAGCATCGTAAAGGATGAGGCAGTGGATTCCTTTATTGAAAAAGTAGGTGCTGCTTACAAAGATAAAATCGGTTACGCTGCTGATTTCTATGTAGTTGAGATCGGTGACGGTCCAGTAAAATTGGATTAATAATTCTTATAGATAATTGCGAAACTCATAAATAAGTAGATTTAAATTGTGAAAAATTGACAAAAGCTTGAGAAGACACTGGGGAGCCGCCGGTTCTTAGAAGTCAGATTCTGTATTTCATTCTGATTTATCAGAATTGAAATACAGGAGATGAGTTCTTAGTACCGTTGCGAGCGACACGTAGCGGAAGCGTGTCTTCGAAAATTTTGTTAATTCTTCACAATTGTTACAACCTAAATCAGAGTTTCGCAATTATCTAAATAATTCTTAAATAAAGAGGATAACACAATGATTCAGGAAAGAATTTTAGAATTGACAGAATATGGTCTTGTGACCGGGCTGGTAGAGCCGGAAGACAGGAGATTTACCATTAACCGCCTGTTAGAACTTTTTCATCTGGATGAATTAGAAGATGAAGTGGCAGCAGCCTATGCAAAGAGAACTCCGATGACGCAGGAGAGTGCAGAGGCAGCATTGGAAGACATCTTAAATGAGATGCTCGATTATGCGGCAGAAGATGGACTGATGCCGGAAGACACGATCACATACAGAGATTTATTTGATACAAAGATCATGGGCATGCTTGTGCCAAGACCAAGTGAAGTGATCAAAAAATTCCAGGCACTCTATCAGATCAGCCCAAAGGAGGCAACTGACTATTTTTACAAATTAAGCAGGGATACAAACTACATTCGTAGATATCGTATCAAAAAAGACCAGAAATGGACTGCAGATACCGAGTTTGGAACATTGGATATCACCATCAATCTCTCCAAACCGGAAAAAGATCCGAAGGCGATCGCAGCAGCCAAGCTTGCAAAACAGAGCGGTTATCCAAAATGCCTTCTGTGCAAAGAAAACGAGGGATATGCAGGACGTGTGAACCATCCGGCAAGACAGAACCACAGGATCATTCCGGTAACGATCAACCACAGTGACTGGTTTTTCCAGTATTCACCATATGTTTACTACAATGAGCACTGTATCGTTTTTAACGCAGAGCATACACCGATGAAAATCGAGAAAGCAACCTTTGGAAAACTGTTGGATTTTGTAGAGCAGTTCCCACATTACTTTGTCGGATCGAATGCTGACCTTCCGATCGTTGGTGGATCTATTTTGAGCCACGATCATTTTCAGGGTGGACATTATGAGTTCGCTATGGCAAAAGCACCGGTGGAAAAAGAGCTGGTCTTCAAGGGATTTGAGGATGTGAAAGCCGGAATCGTAAAATGGCCAATGTCCGTGATCCGTATCAGCGCACCACAAAAAGAGCGCCTGATCGAGCTCGCAGATAAGATTTTACTTGCATGGAGAGGTTATACGGATGAAGATGCATTTATTTTTGCAGAGACAGAGGGCGAACCACATAACACGATCACTCCTATCGCAAGAAAACGCGGCAATGATTATGAGTTAGATCTTGTACTCCGCAATAATATCACGACAGAGGAGCATCGGCTGGGTGTTTACCATCCACATGCAAAACTTCATCATATCAAAAAAGAAAACATTGGTCTGATCGAGGTTATGGGACTTGCAGTGCTTCCAGCCAGATTAAAAGATGAGATGGCAGCATTAGAACAGGCAATCTTAGACGGCGCAGAAATCCGTGAGGATGAAGTGCTTGCAAAACATGCAGACTGGGTGGAGGAATTTCTGCCTAAGTATGGATTTACAGCAGGAAGTGGTCTGGAAGGTGAGATTACACCGGAAAAATTACATGAGATCATTCAGACAGAAATCGGTCTTGTGTTCAAGGAAGTTTTATTGGACGCAGGTGTTTACAAGTGCACAGAGGAAGGCAGAAAGGCATTCCGTAAGTTTGTAGATACCGTTAATGCATAAAAATACAGGGGAGTATTTTTAAATAGAAGAGAAACTGTCCGGGCAGTATCCGTAAGGAAAATGTCCAGTGGCAGTTTTCTTTTTTTGTCTATTTACTTTCATACAGTATTGTTGTAAAGTAATAATTGTTCCGTAGATCTGTACATATATGGTGCAGACAGCAGGAAAAACATTCGAGAGTAAGAAAACAGTGAGGAAGAGAATATGATTTCACAGAAAATACAGAAGGCATTGCAGGGAAGTTCTGCGATCCGTGCAATGTTTGTAGAGGGAAATGAACTTGCCGCCAGGGTGGGAAGAGAGAACGTGTATGATTTTTCATTGGGGAATCCTGCAACACCGGCTCCGGCAGCATTGAACGAGGCAATTAAGCAACTGGTGGATGAGACCGATCCGCTGGTTTTACATGGATATATGGACAATGCCGGTTACCCGGATGTCCGTCAGGCGGTTGCAGAGAACTTAAACAAGCGTTTTGGAACTGCATTTACTTCCCATAATATTGTGATGACAGTGGGAGCAGCGGGAGGATTGAACATTATTTTTAAAACAATCTTAGATCCGGGTGACGAGGTGATCGTGTTTGCCCCATATTTCGGAGAGTACAAGAGTTATGCAGCCAATTTTGATGCGGTAGTCGTGGAGGTGGCGCCGGATTTTGAAACATTCCAGCCAGATCTGATGGCATTTGAAAAAGCGGTCAATGAAAAGACCAAGGCAGTGATCGTGAACACGCCGAACAATCCGACCGGTGTGATCTATCATGAAGAAACCATGAAGAAGATGGCTGGGATTCTGGAAAAGAAGGAAAAAGAGATTGGTCACGAAATTTATCTGATTTCCGATGAGCCTTACCGTGAACTTGTCTACGATGGAAATCAGGAGGATTTCCTCACAAAGTATTACCGGAATACCATTGTGGGTTATTCCTTCAGCAAATCACTTTCCCTTCCGGGTGAACGTATCGGATATGTGGTTGTTCCGGATGAGGTGGAGAATGCAGATCAGGTCATTGACGGTATTGTTGTATCCAACCGTACCCTCGGCTTTGTGAATGCGCCATCCCTGCTTCAGAAAGCAGTTGCAAAATGTCTGGATGAGAAAACGAATCTGGCATTTTATGATGAAAACAGAAAGATGTTATACGAAGGACTGCAAAAACTCGGTTTTCACTGCATCAAACCGGAAGGCGCGTTTTATATGTGGGTAAAATCTCCGGATGCAGACGAAGAAAAATTTGTTGCAGCAGGTAAAAAATACAATATCATCATGGTAAAGGGCAGCGCATTCGGATGTGCAGGCTATGTCCGTCTTGCTTACTGTGTTTCCCATGAGACGGTGAAAAATGCCCTGACTGCGTTTGAAAAACTGGCAGAAGATTACGGATTGTATACAGAATAAAATGAGCAGATTGTAATGAATTTGTGAAATATATCAGGAAAATCGAGAGAGTGGAGAGAGTAAAATTTATGAGTAACTGGGAAGAATATGTAAGGACAGTGGAACCGTATGTTCCGGGAGAGCAGCCAAACCAGCCGGACATGATCAAATTGAATACCAACGAAAACCCATATCCGCCTGCACCGGGCGTAGTAGAGGCTTTGAAGAACTTTGATACGGACAAATTGAGACTTTATCCGGAACCGACCTGTAAAGTGTTAGTCGATGCGATCGCAGATTATTATGGAATCAGGAGCAGTCAGGTGTTTACCGGTGTCGGTTCGGATGATGTGCTTGCCATGATATTTATGACATTTTTTAACAGCAAAAAGCCGATCCTGTTTCCGGATATCACCTATTCTTTTTATGATGTGTGGGCAAATATGCTTCGAATCCCATTTGAGACAAAAGCGTTGGATGATGATTTCCAGATCAAAAAAGAGGACTATTATGGGGAAAACGGCGGCGTGGTGTTCCCAAATCCGAATGCACCGACCGGAATCCTCATGCCGCTTTCAGAGATCGAGGATATCATTGCACACAACCGCAATGTGATCGTAGTTGTGGATGAGGCATACATTGATTTTGGCGGGGAGTCTGCGCTGCCTTTGATCGAAAAATATGACAATCTTCTCGTGGTACAGACCTTTTCAAAATCGCGTTCCCTGGCAGGTATGCGGCTTGGGTTTGCGATGGGAAATGAAAAGCTGATTCGGTATATCAATGATGTGAAATATTCTTTCAATTCCTACACGCTCAATCAGACAGCGCTTGTACTTGGTGTGCAGGCGATCAGGGACAGGGAGTATTTTGAGGAAACCTGTGCGAAAGTCATCGCTACAAGGGAATGGACGAAGTGCGAACTGAAAAAGCTTGGATTTTCCTTTGGGGATTCCATGAGCAACTTTATTTTTGCAACACATGAAAGAGTTCCTGCAAAAGAAATATTTGAAGTACTCCGGGAGCATAACATTTTCGTGCGCTATTTTTCCAAGCCGAGAATTAGCAATTATCTGCGTATCAGCATCGGAACCCAGCAGGAGATGGAGCGTCTGACCGCTTTTCTGGCTGTTTTTCTGGGAGAATAACAGGATGCCGTCAGGTATAAATTAAAGTTATAGTTAATATGAAAATAAGTGTTGCTTTTTCGACTGGATTCGACTATTATAGAATTTGCATCTGTAACACTTTAGTGTGTAAAACAGATATTTACTTTAAAACTTTACTATGATAAAATGTGCGTAGATTGGAAGTTTCTGATTATAGTAAAAGATGATATCATTTTGATTTATGAGAAGGAGAAGGTAAAATGAGCAAGAAACTAAGGACCGAGGCAGTAGACCATCTTTTTGATGCGATTTTAAGCCTGGAAAACAGAGAAGAATGTTATACTTTTTTTGAAGATGTCTGCACTGTGAATGAACTGCTTTCCTTATCACAGCGATTTGAGGTTGCCAAGATGCTGCGCGACCAGAAAACATATCTTGATATTGCAGAGAAAACAGGTGCTTCCACAGCGACCATCAGCCGTGTAAACCGTTCTTTGAATTATGGGAATGACGGATATGACATGGTATTTGCCAGAATGGCTGCATCAGAGACAAACGAAGCGTAAAACAGAATAGAAAAACCCGGAAAAAAAGAAAAACCCGGAGCTGCACGGATCATGTCTGGTATAGACAGTGTTCCATCCAGCACCGGGTTTTATTTTTCTTTTTTGGAAGGATCTTTTTCTTCGTGCAGCATCTGATCCACAATGCGTTCGATAATTGTTTTTTTCAGGTAGACATCATAGCTTAACATGCAGATAAAACTGAATGTCCGTAAAAGCTCTGCATCCTCACCTTCCATTCCCTCAAAAGTTTTCATGGAGGTGTTAAACTTCTTTGCAAGGTCTTTCATGATATTTAAGGTTTCCTGATGCTCCAGACCGAACACTTCTTTATAGATATCCTCAAGACTCATCTCGGAGCTGCCTTTTCCAAAATACTTGTCCGTGATCGGATTTAAGATACTCTGGATGTCACTGATGCTTAAGATACTTTTAAAATAGTAGATAAAGATCAAAGTCAGCACATGTTCTTTGGAATATTTTTTCTTTTCCGGTGGAGGAAGAAGATCGTTTTTTGCATAATTGTTGATCATGGTCTTAGTCAGAATCTTATCGTCCTCATGCCGCTTGGATGTGGCAAGCTGGGAATCCATAAATGTTGTCACCTGATCCATATAAAGATCGATATTCGGGATATCTTCCGGTTTTACATAGTCGATTTTGTTAAATTCATCTAATATATCACTTAAAAATTGTTTTGTATTCATTTTTTTACCTGCTTTTACTCTTACTGGTTCAATCATATTCTCTACATCAGATTATATAGTATTGAAAACTAGATGACAAGATACAATTGAATTTAATTGTATGAATTTGAATGTGGACGGTCGTAGATTTTTTCTGACGCAAAGGTAAAAAAAGAGACGGGTGTATTTGACAAAAATATATGTTTGTCATATAATGCACTTAACAGGAAAGCCGATAGATAGGTGTGAGCTATCTACTCCGGCGAAAAATCAATGTTAAAATAACCGTCAACTTTTCTCAGAGCTGGACGGTTATTTTTTATTGTTAAAAAAAGAAAATATGTTCGATTTTACTGTTCATAAGCAGGGATAATGTGTTACAATAGATGGGAATATGATATTGTAATAAAAAAGGGATTGAATATTACAAACAACAACGGAAATGGAGATTTCTATGAGTATTTATGATACATTGAACGAACAGCAGAGAGAAGCGGTATTTCACACGGAGGGACCGGTTTTGATCTTGGCGGGTGCAGGTTCCGGAAAAACGAGGGTTCTGACACATCGAACCGCTTATCTGATCGAAGAAAAGGGTGTGAATCCATACAATATTATGGCAATCACCTTTACGAATAAAGCGGCAGGTGAGATGCGTGAGAGGATCGACCAGCTTGTGGGATATGGCTCTGAGAGCATCTGGGTATCAACGTTTCATTCTACCTGTGTGCGCATTTTAAGACGTCATATTGACCGCATCGGGTTTGACACTAATTTTACAATCTATGATTCCGATGATCAGAAGACACTGATGAAGGATATCTGTAAACGTCTGAATGTGGATACTAAGATTTACAAAGAGCGGAGTCTGCTTGCTGCGATTTCCAAAGCAAAAGATGAACTGATAGATCCACAGGAATTTTCTCTCCGTGCGGCTGCTTCCGGGGATTTTGCCAAACGGAAACAGGCAGAGATCTACAGAGAGTATCAGGATGCACTGCGGCGTAATAATGCACTTGATTTTGACGATCTGATCGTAAAGACGGTTGAATTGTTTAAAACGGATGATCAGGTGTTAGACTACTATCAGGAACGCTTTCGCTATATTATGGTGGACGAGTATCAGGATACGAATACGGCACAGTTTGAACTGATCAGTATTCTTGCGAGAAAGTATAAGAACCTGTGTGTCGTTGGTGATGACGACCAGTCTATCTATAAGTTCCGCGGTGCGAATATTTATAATATCCTGAACTTTGAAAAACATTTTCCGGAGGCAGTGACGATAAAACTGGAACAGAATTACCGTTCTACACAGAATATTTTAAATGCTGCAAACGGAGTGATCTCCAACAATGTGGGACGAAAAAGAAAGACACTCTGGACAGACAATGAAGAGGGGAAAAAGATCGGTTTCAAGCAGTTTGAGACAGGCTATGAAGAGGCAGAGTATGTCGCAAAGGATATCAATGCCTGTGTGAAGGACGGCAGATATCATTACGGTGACTGCGCTGTTCTCTACCGCACAAACGCACAGTCCCGTCTTTTTGAGGAAAAATTTATCGTATCCAATATTCCATATAAGATTGTCGGTGGCGTGAACTTCTATGCAAGAAAAGAGATCAAAGACCTGCTTGCCTATTTAAAAACGATCGATAATGCAAGAGATGATCTTGCTGTCCGCAGGATCATCAACGTGCCAAAACGTGGAATCGGTGCAACAACCTTAAATCGTGTGGCAGATTATGCGGCTGCGGCAGATATCAGTTTTTATAATGCATTGAAAATGGCAGACGATATTCCGACACTCGGCAAGAGTGCTGCAAAGATCAAGCCATTTGTGAATTTTATTCAGGTGATGCGCAGTAAAGTAGAGATTATCAGCGTTTCTGAACTTTTGCAGGAGATTATAGACGAAACCGGATATGTGAAAGAATTGGAAGCGGAAGATACCGAAGAGGCAAAGGCGCGTATTGAGAATATCGATGAACTGATCAGCAAAGTGGTTGCTTACGAGGAAGGCGAGGAACATCCGACACTCAGTGGTTTTTTAGAGGAAGTGGCACTGGTTGCAGACATCGACAGTCTCGATGAGGGCAGTGATTATGTTGTTTTAATGACATTACATAGTGCAAAAGGTCTGGAGTTCCCGAAAGTTTACCTTGCCGGAATGGAGGATGGATTGTTCCCAAGTTATATGTCCATCACTTCGGACAGTTCTTCTGAGGATCTAGAAGAGGAGCGACGCCTGGCTTATGTGGGGATCACGAGAGCCAAAGAAGAACTTACAATTACCTGTGCAAGACAACGTATGATTCGTGGCGAAACGCAATATAATAAAGTATCGCGGTTTGTTCGGGAGATTCCGTCTGAACTGTTGGACAGTGAACTGAGAAAGCCGGCATCTGCAAGAGAATCTTCTTTTGGAAAAGAGAGCAGTTTCCCATCTTTTTTACAGAACCAGACAACAGCAAGACCGAAAAGAACAACACTGCGCCAGCAGCCTTCCGGACAGAGTATGCAGGCAAAGGCACTTGTCACAAAGGGTGTTGTAAAGTCAGAGCTTGACTATGGTGTCGGGGACACCGTATCGCATATCAAGTTTGGCAGAGGAGTTGTGAAAAATATCATGGATGGCGGAAGAGATTACGAGGTGACCGTGGATTTCGAATGATATGGTGTGAAAAAAATGTTTGCCTCTTTTGCAAAATTAAAGCGTATCTGATTCTATTTGGGAGCAGGGACGTTTGTGTATCCGAAACTCTAAAAAATATATAAAATTTTTGAAAAATATAAATTTTTTATATTCGAAAAGTAAAGGATATGGTATAATGGGCGTAAGCAATGAGCGGTGCACATAGATTTTTCTGGTGTGTATTGCGTTTAGGTTTTGCATATCCTATAAAAGTATAAATAAGAGAAGGAGCGGAACACTATGAACAAGGTGGAAGATTTCATCAATGCGACAAAGTTAAACGACTTACTCAATAAGAAAGAGGATCTGATCAATATGACAAAGTTGAATGAATTATTAAACAAAAAAGAAGCAGAAGAAAAGAAAACATCAAAGGTTGTATGGATTTTTGCAATCATCGGTATTATTGCAGCAGTTGCAGCAGCAGTATATGGCGTATATCGTTTCTTTACACCAGATTATCTGGAAGATTTTGAAGACGATTTTGAAGATGATTATGATGACGATTTCTTCGAAGATGAAGAGGACGAAGAAGAGCCGGCAAAACTAGCAGAGAAAAAAGAAGAAGAATAAAAATAATCTGGAGGGCTGCGGATGCAGCCCTTTTTTCTTGTGTAACAGATAAAAGAAATAGAAAACTGTGAAGTTAATAAAATGTCAATGGAATCATGGACAATTTTATAGTTGATGAAATAAAAATGCGAGGAATTTATGAAAAAAGGACAAATCATAGAAGGCGTGATCGAGCGCGTAGACTTTCCAAATAAGGGAATTATCAGAACAGAGGATGGAAGACAGGTTATTGTAAAAAATACGATACCGGGACAGAAAGTGTCTGCTTCCATCAATAAAATCCGCAAAGGAAAGGCAGAGGGCAGACTTTTAGAGGTATTGGAAAAGTCACCGCTAGAAGGGGACAAAACAGGATGTGTCCATGCCGGGGAATGTGGAGGATGTACTTACCAGACACTTCCATACGACAGGCAGCTTGAGATGAAAGCAGAACAGGTAAAAAAATTAATGGATGATGTGATCGATCAGGAAAACCGGGATTACCAGTTTCTGGGAATCAAGGAAAGTCCAAGGCAGACTGCATACCGCAATAAAATGGAATTTTCCTTTGGGGATGAATTTAAGGATGGACCGTTAGCACTTGGAATGCATAAGCGTGGAAGCTTTTATGATATTGTGACGGTGGAAAACTGCCAGATCGTGGATGAGGATTTCAGAAAGATCCTGTCTGTCACACTTGCTTATTTTCGTGAAAAAAATATCACTTATTACCATAAACTGCGTCACACCGGATATTTAAGACATCTGCTTGTCCGTAAGGCAGTCAAAACAGGGGAAATATTAGTAGATCTGGTGACTACAACGCAGACGGATTTTCCGGGAATTGCCGCAGCACAGATGGATGAAGTTGAAAGTACGTTGAACAATGCACAGGAAAACGCATTTGCAGGAACGGAAGAGGAATTATTAGAGGGCTGGAAAGCTGCTCTTCTTGCAGCAGATTACAAAGGTATCATGACAGGTATTCTGCATACGAGAAATGACAATGTGGCAGATACCGTGACGAATGAAGGCACGGATGTTTTATATGGACAGGATTTCTTTTACGAGGAATTGCTAGGGCTTCGCTTTAAGATTACACCATTTTCCTTTTTCCAGACAAATTCTCTGGGTGCAGAGGTGCTATATCAGACTGCCAGAGAGTTTATCGGAGATGCACTTCCAAGCGGAACAGACGCAGATATTGCGGAGCATGGTAAAATTGTATTCGATCTGTATTCCGGAACCGGAACGATCGCACAGATGCTTTCTCCGGTAGCTAAAAAAGTGATCGGTGTGGAGATCATTGAGGAAGCAGTGGAAGCTGCCAAAGAGAATGCACAGTTAAATGGTTTACATAACTGCGAGTTTATCGCAGGGGATGTGCTCAAAGTCATTGACAGCATTGAAGAAAAGCCGGATTATATTGTACTTGATCCACCAAGGGACGGAATCAATCCAAAAGCTTTGGAAAAAATCATTCGTTACAATGTGCCTCAGATGGTTTATATTTCCTGCAAGCCGACCAGTCTGGTAAGAGATCTGGAAGTTTTACAGGCGAGAGGATATGAAGTGAAAAAGGTCTGTTGTGTCGATATGTTTCCTTCGACGTTTCATATAGAGACAATAGTTGCACTACATCGGACAGATTTGTAAAACCTCTCGACTTCCGGCATTTTGAGAGGTTTTTCAGGTTCGACCAGAGTGACCGGAAAATGTACAAAAAGGCAAATTCTGATTGGGTAAACGTGTCTGTGGTATTGGACTGCGGCTTCGGAAACACATCAAAGGCAAAGTAATATTTTCATCATTCAACAGAATAAAAGAAACGTGAAAGACCGTTCATTTTCAAGATAAATTGAAAGTGGGGGTCTTTTTTTATACCTCTAAAACGGATTTTTATTAAGACGTTTTGAAGGGCTGATTTGATGTGTTCAAGAAAGGCGATATTATGGAGACGATCCGGAATGTAGATGTAAACAGATTGCATGATTTCAAAAATCATCCATTCAAAGTAGAGATGAATACAGAATTGTGCGAGCTTATGAGAAGTATTGAAAAAGAATTCCATAATGTCATGGGGGAGAATTGATTATATAACAAGTACAGTTAAACAGGAAAATCTATATGCCATATATGCGACACAGCCACTTCGTTCTTTTTGGAAAGATCTTGCGAAATGCAACAGAGAAGAATTTACCAAAAGTGGGACGATAGGAAAATGTATTGAGGCAAGGGAACTGATTATAGCATTACCAGAAGGCTTGTATCATTATGAGCATGATTACCTTATCAAACATTTTGCTACGGATTTCAAGAAAAAGTATGGTGTGGAATGCTATGCAGCTCTGCATCACAACAAGAGAAAAACTAACTTTCATATCCATCTGATATTTGCAGAGAGGACAAAGCTGGAAAAGCCAGTTGTAAAGGTAGCATCAAGAAATATGTTTTATGATGAGAATGGAAAGCATGTGCGTACTAAGAAAGAGATATTGGATGAAAGTGGTAACATCTGTAATGTCTGTAAGATTATCAGAAAAGGCGAGGTCTATGAGAAAAAAGAGTTTTCTGTAAAAGACGACAGATTTAAACACGTTATTTGTCATTTATTGTGCAACGACATGGTTATGATAATGTAAGGGATTTTTACAGTGCTTATTATTTGGCTAAAGGTGAATATGCTGATTATATGAAAGAAGTTGAGGAATGGAAAGTCAATCATGGTAAAAGGAATGAGAATATTCCAACTGAGGAGAATAGGACAGACAGATGTCGGATTGGTGAGGAACGGGATTTTATGAGAGATAAAGACAAAGAATATTTAATCAAAAAAAGATGATGTAATAGAGTGCTCTGGAGTGCTTGAGAAACTCAAGTTGAGATTGAAAAAATATCAGTATGCATGATATAATATTATATTATGAGAAGTTAAGTGAATATTGTGGTGGATAGGAGAATATTACATTGACAGTAAGTTATGATAAGCTTTGGAAGCTGTTAATAGATAAAAAAATCAGCAAAACGCAATTGGTACATAAGAGCGGTATAAGTACCAATGCTATGGCTAAAATGGGAAAAAATCAATTTGTCAGATTGGAAGTGTTAATTAGGATATGTAGTATTCTCCATTGCCAGATAGATGATATTATTGATTATTCTATGGATGATGCAGAAACAGAACGAGGAGGTGGCAAACTCTTATGAAATCTAATTTTGACTTTTTACAAACAGAGTTTCCTGTTTTATCAACGTTTGGTTGTCAGGCTGAAAGGTATTGCTTTTCTGATCCTAATTCATGTCTTATGAAATTGGGAATGATAGGGGAGAGCATTGTTAATTTAATGTTTACTTACGACAGAATCCAATTACCATATGATAATACAGCAGTTACAAGAATAGATACTCTTCAAAGAGAGGGTTTGCTAACAAAAGATTTAACGGATATTTTACATGCACTTAGAAAAGCCAGAAATAAAGCTGTGCATGAGAATTATGATTCTGAATCAGAATGTAAAATTCTGCTTGAAATGGCTTATAGTCTTTGCGAATGGTTTATGCAGACTTATGGCGATTGGAATTATCAGCATCATGATTTTATTATGCCTGAATTAGAAAATAAGAGAGTTTCGGTTACACAGGAAGAGAAAGCTGCAGAAGAGAGACAGGCAGAAGAACTTACAAAACAGGCAGAACAAAAAGCAAGCACAGCAGGAGCTATTTCTAAATCAGAGCGTCAGAAGCAGGCTGGTAAAATGGCAAGTCAGAGACCTAAATCAGAAGCTGAAACAAGATATATTATTGATGAACAATTGCGTCAAGTAGGCTGGGAGGCAGATACAGAAAATCTTCGTTATTCTAAAGGAACTCGTCCGGCAAAAGGACATAATATGGCTATTGCTGAATGGCCGACAAATTCTTCAGTAGGACAGAGCGGACGTGTAGACTATGCATTATTTGTTGACACTAAGTTGATAGGTGTCATCGAGGCAAAAGCAATACATAAGGATATTCCATCTGTTATTGATTATCAGGGAAAAGAATATCCGCGTAATATTCGTAAGGAAGATTCAGAGTATCAGATTGGAGAATGGGGTGAATATAAAGTACCATTTACTTTTGTTACCAACGGAAGACCATATCTAAAGCAGCTTGAAACAAAGTCAGGAATATGGTTTTTAGATTTGAGAAGCCCTGCAAATAATCCGACAGCTCTTCATGGTTGGATTAGTCCTATGGGAATGGTAGAATTGCTGGAGAAAAATTCTCAAGAGGGTAATTCAGCATTGAAGGCATTACCATATGATTTTCTTACAGACCCTAATGGGCTAAATCTGCGTGAATATCAGTTAAATGCGATAAAAGCGGCAGAACAGTCAGTTATTGAAGGAAAAAAGAATATCCTTTTAGCTATGGCGACAGGAACAGGAAAGACTCGTACAGTATTAGGTATGATTTATCGCTTTTTAAAAACGAACCGATTCAAGCGCATATTGTTTCTTGTTGATCGGACTTCCCTTGGAGAACAGGCATCAGATGTATTCAAGGAAGTTAAATTGGAAGACTTAATGACACTTGATGAGATATATAATATCAAGGGACTTGAAGATAAAAATATTGATAAAGAAACCAGAATACAGGTAGCCACTGTTCAGAGTATGGTTAAGCGTATTTTATATAATGACGGAGAAACTATGCCGGCTGTTACAGATTATGATCTGGTTATCATTGATGAAGCACACCGTGGATATATTCTTGATAAGGAAATGGGTGACACCGAAATTTTGTATCGTGACCAGAGAGATTATCAAAGTAAATATCGAAGTGTAATTGAATATTTTGATGCGGTGAAGATTGCACTTACGGCAACACCGGCACTTCAGACGACAGAAATTTTTGGACAACCAGTGTTTAAATATACATATAGAGAAGCTGTTATAGAAGGATATTTAGTAGATCATGATGCTCCTCATCATTTGGAAACAAAACTCAGTACAGGTGGAATTCACTACAAATCGGGTGATACAGTTATGATTTATGATCCTGTGACAGGTGAAATTACAAATAGTGAGTTGTTGGATGATGAATTAGATTTTGATATTGAACAGTTTAATCGACAGGTTATTACAGAGAATTTTAATAAGACAGTTTTAAGTGAAATTGCTCGTGATATTGATCCTGAGAATCCAGAAGAACAGGGAAAAACTCTAATATATGCAGTTGATGACCAACATGCAGATATGATTGTATCAATTTTGAGAGATATTTATTCGGAATATGGAGTCTCTAATGAGGCTATTATGAAGATAACAGGTAGCGTCGGAGGCGGAAATCCTAAGAAAGTGCAGGAGGCTATCAAACGCTTTAAGAACGAGAATTATCCAAGTATTGCAGTAACAGTAGACTTGTTGACTACAGGAATTGATGTACCTGAAATTACAAATTTAGTGTTTATGCGTAGGGTGAAATCACGTATTTTATTTGAACAGATGTTGGGACGTGCTACCAGATTATGTCAGAAAATTCATAAGACACATTTTGAAATATATGATCCTGTGGGGGTATATGATTCTTTGAATGATGTGAATACTATGAAACCGGTAGTGGTTAATCCTGCAACAAGCTTTACTCAATTATTGGATGGGCTGTCTGAAATTGATGATGATAAACAGGTAGAACAGCAGATTAATCAGATAATTGCTAAATTACAGAGAAAGAAACGAAATATGTCGCCTAAAGCGATGGATTATTTTATTAGTATGACTGATGGAAAAGACCCATCACAGTTTATTATGGAAATTAAAAAGTCAGATGTTCAGGAAGCTAAGAATAGTCTGCTTAAATACCGTGATGTATTCAAAATGCTGCAAGAGACGAAAGCAAATGGTTCTCGTTCTGTTGTGGTTTCTGATGCAGAGGATATATTGACAGAACATTCACGTGGATATGGAAATGCAGAAAAACCGGAAGATTATCTGAATGCATTTTCACGTTATATTCAGAATAATCGTAATGAAATTGCAGCATTGAATATTATCTGTACCAGACCAAAGGATTTGACAAGAAAAGATTTGAAGGATTTAAGGTTAACACTCGATAGAGAAGGATTTACTACACAGCAGTTGAATACTGCACTTTATGAATTAACTAATGAAGAGATAATGGCAGATATTATAAGTTTGATTCGACGCTATGCAATTGGCTCAACGCTTATTAGTCATGAAGCACGTATTCACAGAGCTGTTGAGAAACTTAGAAAAAAGCATAATTTCTCAAAGCAGGAACAGAGCTGGATATCCCGCATTGAAAAATATTTGCTAGGAGAATCTGTAATGAATATTAAGGTATTTGATGAAGACAGCAGATTTGCAAGCTATGGAGGTTTTAATAAGATAAATAAAGTATTTCAGAATAACCTTGAAAGCATTGTGCTTGAATTAAATGAATATTTGTATGATGACGGAGGAAATGTTGCATGACAACACAAGAAATTGTATCAAAATTATGGAATTTATGTAATGTATTAAGGGATGATGGCATCACATATCATCAGTATGTTACAGAGTTAACATATATTTTATTTTTGAAGATGGCGAAGGAAACTGGAACAGAAGGACAGATTCCAGAGAAATATCGTTGGGATGAATTGAAAGTTAAAAGTGGGGTAGAACTGAAAAAGTTTTACAAGGAATTGTTATCAGAACTTGGGGATAATGGTACAGGCAGAATTCGTGAAATATATCAGGGGGCAGCAACAAATATTGACGAGCCTAAGAATCTTGAGAAAATTATAGCCACGATAGATAGTCTTGATTGGTATTCTGCAAGAGAAGAAGGACTTGGAAATCTGTATGAAGGTTTACTTGAGAAGAACGCTAATGAAAAGAAATCAGGTGCAGGGCAGTATTTTACTCCACGTGTTTTGATTGATGTTATGACAAAACTTATGAAACCGCAAGTTGGGGAAAGATGTAATGATCCTGCTTGTGGAACATTTGGTTTTATGATTGCTGCTCATCAGTATGTATCAGAACATACAGATAATTTTTTTGACATTGAAGATGCAGATTTGGCAAGATTTGAGAGGGAGGAAGCATTTACAGGCTGTGAGCTTGTACATGATACACACCGGTTGGCATTGATGAATGCTATGCTCCATGATATCGAAGCTCCTATTACATTAGGCGATACGCTTTCAAATATAGGAAAATCAATGCATGATTACGATTTGGTTCTGACAAATCCACCATTTGGAACTAAGAAAGGCGGAGAACGTGCTACACGTGATGATTTTACTTATCCTACAAGTAACAAACAGTTAAACTTTTTACAGCATATTTATCGAAGTTTAAAAAACAACGGAAAAGCGAGAGCTGCTGTTGTATTGCCTGATAATGTGTTATTTGCAGATGGCGATGGCGAGAAAATTAGATTGGATTTATTAGATAAATGCAATTTACATACAATTCTGCGTCTTCCTACCGGAATATTCTATGCGCAGGGTGTTAAGACAAATGTACTTTTCTTTACTCGTGGAAAAACAGATAAGGGAAATACAAAAGAAGTCTGGATTTATGATCTTAGAAATGATATGCCATCATTTGGAAAAACTAATCCTTTGAAGCCAGAGCACTTTGATGACTTTATAGCATGCTATGCAGATGGAGACATAAGCAAGCGAAAAGAAACATATAGTGAAGAAAATCCAAATGGAAGATGGCGTAAGTTCTCAATTCAGGATATCCTTGCAAGAGATAAGACTAGCCTGGATATTACATGGATGAAGACAGAATCTGATACAGATAATTATACACTTGCGGAATTATTAGATCAGATTAAAGAAAAATCTCAGAATATTGCCAAAGCAGTCTCAGAATTAGAACAATTGATTGGAGAAGTGGAGGAGTAATGGATACAAAAGCATTAAGACAAAAAATACTTGATCTTGCTATTCGAGGCAAACTTGTTCCACAGGATCCAAATGATGAACCAGCGGAGGTATTGTTGGAACGTATCAGAGAGCAGAAGCAGCAGATGCTCAAGGAAGGTAAGCTCAAGAAAAAGGATATTAAGAATGATACAATTATCTTTAAAGGTGAGGATAATTTGCATTATGAGAAGTTTCAGGATGGAACTATAAAATGTATTGAGGATGAGATACCATTTGAAGTGCCGGAGGGGTGGGCTTGGTGTAAGTTGAACGATATATATAATTTTATTGATTATCGGGGTGCAACACCAACTAAAATAACAAATGGAATACCTTTGGTTACTGCAAAAAATGTCAAATCTGGATATATTGATTATACAATTGATGATTATATATCAGAAGAAGAGTTTAAAGAACGGCAGCAACGTGGCATTTCAAAAAAAGGTGATATTTTATTTACAACGGAAGCTCCTTTGGGCAATGCAGCTTTAGCTGATATGGAAAAATTTAGTGCAGGGCAAAGATTAATTACGTTTCAACAATATGGTTCAAAGAATGAATTGATAAATTATGTTATGTTAATGTTTATATTGAGTGATTTTTTTCAGCAACAATTATATGTTAATAAAACTGGAAGCACTGTAGCTGGTATCAAAGCCGCAATATTAAAAACTTTATGGATACCTGTACCACCATATAACGAACAACTTAGAATTAGTAATACTTTGAAGTCTGCTATAAATTTGATTGATAGTATTTCAAAAAATAAAGAAATACTTAGCACAAGTATAAGTAATACAAAATCTAAAATTCTCGACCTTGCCATCCGTGGTAAACTTGTCCCACAAGACCCGAATGACGAGCCGGCTTCTGTTCTTCTGGAGCGTATCAGTGCTGAAAAAGAAGAACTTATTAAACAAGGCAAAATCAAGCGTGATAAGAAGGAATCTGTTATCTTTAAAGGTGATGATAACTCTTATTATCTGAGGACTGGTAGAGTTGAAGAATCTTTAGAGGATTGGAGATTTGATGACCTTCCTGAAACATGGAAAATATGTTGTTTGGGGGAGTTGTGTGATTATGGGGATTGTATTAATGTTAATACTGAAGATATAGCAGAAGACGCATGGATTCTTGACCTTGAAGATATAGAAAAAGATACCGGCACGGTCTTAAAGAAAGTGACAAAGGATCAACGAAATTCAGTTAGTACAAAGCACAAATTTCATTCGGGACAAGTATTGTATAGTAAACTGCGCCCATACCTCAATAAGGTGGTTTTATCAGATGCTGACGGATACTGCACTTCTGAAATTCTTCCTTTAGAATTTAAAAATTGTGTGCTTCCTGAATATGCTCGATATTATTTAATGTCGGGTACATTTATTGCTTACGCTAACCATTGCTCCTACGGTGTAAAAATGCCTCGTTTAGGAACAACAGATGGGAAAAAAGCTATTTTTTCATTACCGCCATTGTCAGAACAAAAACGTATTGTAGAAACAATAGACTTTTGCTTTGTGCAGTTGAATAAAATTTCAGAAGCACTTGCTTAACATACAGCCGCCCTCATTTGAGGACGGCTTAATTCTTTTACCAAGTTACAATTTTATCTACAAGTTCCTGCTGTTCGCTGGCAGTTCTACGAAGATATATGCGTGTAGTTTCAATACTTTCGTGTCCCATAAGATCGGCAAGCAAAGCAATATCATTGTACTTCTCGAGAAAATTCTTTGCATATCTGTGGCGGAATGAATGTGGGTAAACCACCTTTTTGTCAAGTCCATATTTCTCGGCATAGTTTTTAAGTTGCTGAGAAATTCCTCTTGTGGTAATTCTTTCTCCATATCTGTTAAGAAACAAATAGCCAGAGGAACGGTGCGATTCCTCCAGCCATTCAAGAGTTTCCATTTTTAACTTTTGTGGTATGTATAATCGTCGTAGTTTACCACCCTTTGTGTATAGGTCAAAATATCCAATTTCTATATGCTCAATCTTAATTTGAATCAGCTCGCTTACTCTTGCCCCTGTAGCTGCTAAATACCAAACTACAAAATACCATTCCATATTACTATCCTTTTTGAGCTGCTTCTTAAGAAAATTGTAATCTGCATTGCTGATAACATGTTCTAAGAAGTTTTTTTGCTGCACTTTTACAGCTTTTATCTGTAAGTGCTGTTCTTCTGAATATTCCAAATACTTGTTTATTGCCTGTATACGTAGATTTACCGTTTTTGGCTTAAAGAATTCCATCAAATACCCTTTGTAGGCAAGCAGATTTTCTTTGCTAACAACATCGTAATTCGCATTGAAATAATTCACTGTCCATAGATACGATGTTATCGTATTTTCTGATAAATTTTCCTTTCTCAAGTATTCTTCAAATGTTATTTTTGTCTCCATAAAAAGACACCTCCGATATAATATTTTTACGAGAAATTCGCTCTAATATTATATCGAAGATGTTTACACTCCTCTTATTATGAGAAGATTAATGGCGAAGTATTCTGTATTAACGAAGAAATACCGTATGATATTCCTGACACTTGGACTTGGATGCGATTAGAAAACTGCTGTATCAAAGAAATTCGCCGTGGAAAGTCTCCGAAGTATACAGTAAATAGCACTGTTCTTGTATTCGCTCAAAAATGTAACACAAAATACAACGGTATTGATGTAAGTTTAGCACAGTATCTCGATGAAACCACCTTAAAGCATTATCCGTCTGATGAATATATGCAAGATGGTGATGTGGTAATCAACTCTACAGGAACAGGAACTCTTGGACGAGTCGGAATTTATAGATATACCGATAATACTACATGTCTATCAATCGTTCCTGATTCTCATGTTACGGTAATTCGTAGTTTTAGTTGCATCAGCTCACATTACCTATATGCGTTCATGAAAGCTCATCAAAGCGAACTTGAAAAGAAAGGCGAAGGTTCAACAAATCAAAAGGAATTAAAGCCGCTTACATTAAAGGAAATGCTCATCGCAGTTCCTCCGTTATCTGAGCAGGAACACATTGAAAATGCAATATGCACTGCATTTAGTCGCTTTGCTGTAATTGAAGAGAGTCTCAATTGAGACTCTCTTCAATACAATTTAATCTTTCAAACAATTCAGTTATTTTATCTACAATTCTTAACTGCTCTGCTAATGGTGGAAGTGGAACAACAGCTCTCTTAAGCATATCTTGAGTGAGCTGATTGATTGCTGTAGAATTACTGTCATCAAATACACTTCTGAAGAAATTGGAACGTAGAAAATGTACAATATAACTAAAATATGGTGTCCTGTATACTGCCATAAAAGCTCCAAATGATACTTTTTCAGCAAGTTCAGGAATTAAAGCACATTTTCCTACAAGAGAACGGCTGCCATTTCTGGCACATATTAAAATATCATCTTTTTGAACAAATTGATTCTCTCTGATTGAAGTCTTTACACGCACTAAATCGGTACGATTGATTCGATCATTTACAATATTGCAAGAACGCAAAACTATAATGCCTTGAGTATCAATATCGGCAGGACGATACGTAAGACCAATATTTGTTGTACCAATCATTGATAAATTGCACCATTTCCAACCGTCAGGAAGTTCAAAAGGAAGTTGCTTATCAATGCAATTTATTTTCTCGTCAGGTAGCTTCTCATAATAAGAGTTATCATCACCTTTAAAGATAACAGATTCTTTCTTATCACGCTTGATTTTGCCTTGCTTAATCAGTTCTTCTTTCTCTGTACGAATACGCTCCAATAGCACAGACGCTGGCTCATCATTTGGGTCTTGTGGAACAAGTTTACCACGAATGGCAAGGTCTAAAATTTTTGTTTTAGCTGTAATAATAATTTTTTGCAAATCTATTTTTTCTTGTTCAAGCGCTTCTACAATTTTTAAGGATTCGTAAACATTATTACCAATTCTATCTTGTTCTTGAGTTGGCGGAACAGGAACAAATACATTAAGTATATTTGCTACTGATAATCCGGGTTGTGCTGCTCCAGTTGCATAATTATTAAGCCGTAGAGCTTCTAAGATATAGTTACTCCATTTAAAATCAATTCCATCAAACAGAGTTGTGACTACTGCATGTTCTGTGGCATAGAACTTTCCGATTGCGATATTAATATTTCCGCACAAAGCCCCCTGTCTTCCAACAATACTGAAAATTCCATCTTGATTATATTCATCTACATATCCCCTTACACCGTTTCCTCCAAAGCAAGGATAACTTTCTTCAAAAGGTTCTGATTTTATTTGATCAGTTGATTTGGACTTTCCTGCTGACATCATGCAAATATCTCTTAACCTTGCCCAAGCCCACCCCTCCGGCACTTCAAATGGTATCTCATCCTCAATACATTTTATAGTTCCATCCTGAAACTTCTCATAATGCAAATTATTGATACAAGTAGTAAGGTTAAGGTACTATCAGGGAAAATAAAAAATGGAGCCCACTCATGGAGCTCCACCGGCTACGGGCATCGCAAGTTTCCGTAGCGCAACCATATGTACATCAACATTACAAGATGTGTATGTCAATAAACTCATGGTAGATATTGAATTATATTTTCCTGTATCGGCTGATTTTATCCCAGTTAGCAGGAAATTCCATATTATCAAGCAATTGTTTCTCTGTAAGATGAGGACACTGCTTAATTACAGTTTTATAAGTTTTGAAAGAGTAGTTTTAAAGAGTCTGAATCAGGGATTGGGAAAGCCGAATAAGATATATGTGTGTGATTTGTTGAAAGCAGATAACTCTAATTGGCTGCCAAAGCAATTTAAGCACAGAAAGGGGCGGACAAATGAGAAAGAGATATTATGATGATGCAAAAGAGAATGCAGCATTTGAGAGATGTGTGGATGTTGTGACAGCGCTGATCTTAAAATATGGACCAGCAATAAAAAGAAAATGGATTTTACGTGATTGGATAAAAAACATACAGGCTGACTGCTTTTGGAGAAGTTTAGCCTGTAAAAGATATCATCGGTATTTCGATTGTATGAAAGCTATTGTAAAAAATGACGCAACATGACATAATCGGATTGACTAAAGTAACACAGATATTTATAATATAGACAAAACGAGAATGACATGAACGGAGGACAGGGTAATGGAGAAAACGGTAACACTTGAAGAGGCATTAAAAAGAATTGAGGAGTTGGAAAAAGAGAATGCAGAACTTCGGGAGGAATTGGAGTATTACAGAAATCGTAA
>OGJK01001001.1_pt1 | contig 27627 bp, 21 predicted proteins | sample 1571961 | NCBI WGS metagenome assembly OGJK01 (sample SAMEA2582120, study PRJEB24529) | metagenome | biome: Human gut stool | place: China | collected 2011 | reverse complement strand
CTCAACTGCAACAACCCGTTAATAAAATCCTTCGGCTTATTCCCAATATACCTGAACCTGTACCGTTTCTCTGGATTTAACGGTTGATACAACTTCTTCCATTCTCCATGATCAAAAAGGAATATCGGATACGTCGGTGTCGTTTTCGTGATCGTGGCTTTCCGGTTCTTCACGTATGTAAAACTATTAAGCGAATACACTTTGTATTTTTTACAAACCTCACTCGTTACCTTTGGACCAAGAACCGCCAATTCCTCTTTAGATATTTCCAGTTTCACGTCAAACTCGTAACTCCCTTCTAACTCATCCGGAAGTGCATCCCGAATCTCAAGTTCCGGTTTATTCACTTCTGACTTAATGCCGCCAACCCCATACCGTCCCGCCAGGATCACGATGGCTTCCCGGAACGTCTTCCCCTCCTCCTTCATGCATACCCGAATTGCATTCCTGGGAACCTGATCATCCCCGAAATCTGTTACCAGCCAATTACCATCCTCCACTTGTTTCAATGACGCTGATGGAGTTCGTTCATCCCGGATTTTAAACCTTTTTTCCCGTGTTTCCAACGCTTTCCGGGCTTGCGGGTAATAATACAGGATAATATCCAATCCCCCGTTAGTCGCATCTAATATCGCTTGTTCTTCAACATACATAGTTACATTGTTACAATTATTTCTGTTATCCCCGATCTACTAAAACATGAACCGGTCCCTCTAAATTCGAGAATAAAAATCATTCGCCAACGGACAAAATATTTTCATCTGCTTTTCGAATTGATCTATTCGATATAAAATTGGACAACAAAATTGAACTCCAATAAAAGTTGCCTAACCTGGAGTATTTCGTATGGATTCTTCCCGTACGGGATAAATATCGTTCGTTCTTTTGTCACGCAGCGAATACCCTTCTTCCGTAGACGATAGAGGATATTGTTTCTTCGCTTATATCTTTTCGGGAACATACGCAAAATTATTTTGTTATTTTGCTTCTGTCTTACCATTCGGACTCTGCATCATACTCGTATCTCAACAAGGCTCTCAAATTTGAAAGTACTTCCCCGTAAGTTTTAATTATCTTGATAGCATCATCAGATCGTGCCCCAGGACCAGTTTCCAACTGCTCTTTAATTACCGTCACCCTTGTAATCTCTTCACGAATAAAAGCTAGATTTTTCTTAAGGATATTTATATCCAAATCAATTCCGTTCATTTTATATTACTCATTATGATTTCTAATTTCAGCACATATTTTCCTATACAACATCCGATAAGTTCGCCCCTTCACGGTCTCACAAATAACACCCCGGATGTATAAACGAGAAATAGCATCGCTATCTCTTTGAAATTCTTTCACCTTTTCTTTGTCAATGGCATACTTTCGTAATTGTCGTGACAAAGGAGGAGCCATACAACCAAATCTTATTTCCATAGGCTTTTGAATTTTGTGGGGAACCTCAATAGAGGTCCCTCATGGTTATCTATCAGAAAAGTGGTACAACAAAATCTCATAATTTCTCTTTTTAGGTTTTGGAACTTAGCCCGGAGGGAGGGAATCGAACCCTCATGAACCCGCTTCTGTTAGCAAAATTTCCGGCCTAGCCCGGGTTCTCACATTTTACCGATCCACTCGGCTCCTCCTGATAACCGGGGGGAAATCTCACGACTTGCCCCGGTCAAATCAATCAAAAACAAACAATCAAACCCCCAACTCCGCCGCCATCACCGCCAACGCCACAACATTCGTCACGGCGTGTCGCTCCTTCAACTTCTCCATCCTACTTTTCACCGTTGCAACAGACACGCACAACCGATCCGCCACCTCATTCATCGTCCGTCCCGCCATCACTTCCCGTAACGTGTCTACCTCATACCCCTTTAATCCCGCTCCCACTCCACAAAACTTTCCCCGTCCAGGACAATCCGTCCGACCACACGCTGAATTATACACGTCCGGGGTCACCTTCCCATCCACCATATCCGGGTCACCATCAAGGCTCCCGAATTTACAGAACAACCATTTTTTAAACCCGCTCTCGAACCCCACGATCCCGAACGAATCTCGGATAAAACGTTGTCCCTCCTTATCCATCAAATACTCGTCAAGAAAACGCCTTTTCTCTTTACTCGGCAATTCCACGAATTCCATCCGTTGCCCCCCATGAATTGCGTAGATCACGTTATCACAAGCAAAAACCTCCGTCCCTTGAAATATCCCCGCCGGAATATTGGAACCTTCTCTAAAATTGTCTACATTTGTTCTCATAATCTTTAGGATTAAATCCCGCTGAAAAGTTGTCCAGACCCTAAGCGGGATTTTTCATTAATAATTCATTTTTATTTGCATTCCAATTTGTCTAAATATTCCCTCATTAATACAATACACCCCCTTAACGCGATACTGTCCTCTCGAACAAACGTATCTTGTTGCATTTGTTCGTACCACTTATGGTCATTCTTATTCGAACGACCTCTCGATTTGATTCTCATTAAACAATTCTCTTTTTCTGATTCAGTTAACACTTCTCCCTCCCAAGCATCTTTTAATTTTCCCGCTAATTCTAAAATTTTTTCAATGTCATAATTGACTTCACCTTGCTTATGAATGCCTCTAAAAAACATAATTACAATCTTATAAAGTTGATACTTCATTCTGTATATTTTCCACCCTTTCCTTCTCCTCCTTGGCGATAGCCACCGCTGCATCCAATACGGTTTTATTCCGAGCTTTCCCGTTCATCGTTTCATAAATTGTCACGAAACTTATTCCAGTTTCCAAGTAAATACGTTTAGCGTACCCCCGAGGAAGCCATTTCTTGATTTTTTGCAACTCTTCTTTATTCATACTTTTTACTATTGTTTTTATTATTGCTTTCTATTAACTTGCTGAAAATTTGATAATGCAAATATAAAGATATTATACTTACAAATGCAAGAAAAAGAAGTATTTTTAACTGATAATTTTTATCCAAAAGCTAAAAGCATTGATATTAAGCGACTTCTATATGCCATCGAAACACTCTTAAACGAAGGAAAAATTAGAAGCTACAAACATCTTGCGGAAAAAGCAGGATATTCCTCTCAAGATTTCACAGACATAAAGACTGGACGAAAATCTCTTCAAATGGACTTTCTTGACAATATAAGTAAAATTTCATCCATAAATAAATCTTGGGTATTAACAGGCGATGGTGAAATGCTAAAAAACAACGATCTAGAAATACAAAAAAAAGACAAATCAGACAACATTACTCTTAGCAGAGAGGTTTTCGACTTGATAAAAAATCAAGCAGAAGCAATCCTTTCACAACAAAAAACCATTGAAACTCTCGCTTCAAAAGTAAAGGATTCCACTGTCCCCCGGGAAGGAAATGCAATGAATGCCGATGCCGCCGGGTTTTCGGACAAATGAAACCAAAGTATTAATCAAATATATCGCAACATGAAAAAAGAAGACTTTTCTATTCAAATTCCCGATATGAACGCAGAATTTATAGACGTTACTCCAACCGAATTTTCACTCTTTTCAACTCATCACATGGAAGAACCTCTATGGGTTTGCGATTCTATTGGAGTTGTACACCGGATTTACGCTATTAACACTTACCATGCAAGTGCTTCATTAGAAGGACTTGACACTCATGTAGAAATTATTACCGCTTCAGTTTTTGAATCAAAAATAACAAACGCCGTGGCGAGAGAATTTATCATAGGAGGAGACATTGATAAAATTACATGCTACGAATATACTGGTATCGAAATAGGCACCATACTCAAAGAAGAACATCTAATAGATGCGTATTACGAATGGAAGAAAATTGAAGATACAAATCCTGATTGAAAGATAAATCAAGAAAATGAAGAAGTAACATCCCCAGTATCTAAATACTTGATTATTTGTTCTACATATTTAGCAATATAATATGAATCGTAAGATTGGTTTGTTGTTTTCAAATACTCAACATACACACGAAAGACTCGTTCTCTACGACGAGCGGATAAGTGAGCTTTAATTTTATTAACGATCTTTCTCATAATAAATTTAATCTGGATTAATAATATCTATGAAAACACCCAACATATTATTCGTCTCATCAATAATAGCATGTTTTCCGGAAACGATGAATTCCGCAAAACCCAAAATCGTCGATGGCAAAAAAATCACGAACAAGAAAACCAGAAGCAAAAAACATCCCCAAACACGATAAATAAATTTATTCATAAACTCAACTTTAAATCTATCCTAAATTACAATCTATTATTCAATGAAAAAGGACAAATATGAAACAAAACAATATTCTAAAAGGCTACGAAAACGAAATTCCCGTTAGCCCACCCCCAGAACCCAGAACAGGATCAACCCAGTATCCTACACCCCAAACATCGAGAGTACAATTATAACAAGATAACTAATAAAAAACATGAGCAATCCGAATACAAATAACCGTGTCCGCTTTTCCAACGAGGTTTTATTGAATTCAATATCTTTCCTCATTGCAGAAAGTTCCGCCGCAAATAAATAATGATAGGGAGCCAGGCCCCCTTGTCGTAAACAACCTTCAAGATTTATTTGAGCGGGAATGCGTCCAGCATATTTTATTTTATACGGTTTTGCTGATAGAAATAAGAAAACTAAAGAAGCAACGAAAAGTAGAGTGAAAATAACCTTGATTGTCAAACAAGCTGAATTTACAACAGACTCCATTGCAAATGAGAAAAAAGCAAACACAAATGCCATTACAGTATACGCCCGCTGGGAAAGAGTTGAAGACGATTTTATCGACTCATCAAGACACCTGTTCCCTTGACTTATCAAATACTCGAAAGTTTGTTGATCCAAATTTTTCAATTCAGCTAACGAAAAATCATACACCGATTTCATAAGTTCATTTTTTAGTTTGTTACAAAAATACAAAAGATCAGACCAATAGAAAGGACAAGATAAAATATTAATTATAAAACAATTAATCCTGATTGACAAAAGGAATGAAACAGAAACAGATTTAGAAACAGAAAAAACAGAAACGAAATAATATATTAACAACCAAACCATTACCATAAAAACGAGACTCCGATATTCTCCACGAATAGGAATAAAATACTGGATGCCAGCATCTTATTCCTATTTTATTTCTTTCTAAATTTACATTTTTAAGAATCAAGCCTACAACGTATCAATTCCTCCTTCTCGAAACCAACTTGGGATTATCTTATATGTACTTTATTCTCCGGGCTATAAACAAACGCTACCACGAGCATCTTTTCCACCGTGAAAGAATTACCATAACATAATTAACGACGCTTTCCCGAAAAAAAGAATAACGGATTAAACTCGTTGTCCTTTTTTTCGTAAATTAGCCACAAATAAAAACCGGAGTTTATGGAACAGGAGCGCCAAGAAGAGAACCAGAAACTGACAAAAAAAATCAGCCCGTATAAAATCATATACCCCATCATTATCGGGTTGGCCGTGGTCTCTTACATGTTATATAAAGAATTCGATCCCAAAGCATTTGACATGATCACCTTTACATGGAATACCGTATTCTGGTTATTCGTTGCCGTCCTGTGCATGGCCATCCGGGATTTAGGGTATATCATTCGAATCAAAATACTATCGGGGGGGAAACTGACCTGGATTCAGTCCATCCGGGTCATATTTCTCTGGGAATTCACCTCGGCCGTAACTCCCTCCGCTATCGGGGGAACCAGCCTAGCAATCCTTTTCGTGCATAAAGAAGGAATCGGGGTCGGGAAAAGTTCCGCCATGGTCATGGCAACCTCTTTTCTCGATGAATTGTATTTCATCATCATGTTCCCACTCATACTACTGTTTGTCAACCACCAGGCTCTATGGGAAATGCCGGATACCACGAAAGCCGTGGCCGACGGTTTGATTCTCGTGGCAGTTATTGGATATTGCGTGAAACTTGCCTACCTGCTCGTGTTAAGCTACGGGTTATTCATGAATCCGCGAGGGTTAAAATGGTTGATCATGAAATTATTCAAATGGCGTATTCTCCGGAAATGGCGTCATGATGCCAATGAAGCGGGAACCGATATTATCCGGAATTCCCACGAATTAAGAAGTATGCCGTTCTCCTTCTGGCTAAAAACATTCGGGGCCACCTTCTTCTCGTGGACAGCCCGTTACTGGGTGGTGAACGCCATTCTCGTGGCTTTTTGGTTCGGACGTTATGATTGGGCGCAACATTTTCTTATCTTTGCACGACAACTCGTCATGTGGATCATGATGCTGGTAAGCCCGACACCAGGTGGTAGCGGTTTCGCGGAATTCGTATTCTCCAAGTATCTCGGGGAATTTCTTCCGAGCGCCGGGGTTGCCATAGCGATGGCTATTTTATGGAGACTCATCAGCTATTACCCTTACCTGTTTATCGGGGCATTTATCGTACCGAAATGGATTGCCCGTAGTTTTGGCAAGACATCGAAGCAAACAAAAACGAACAATTAAAGATTTAACGCGTTAAGGAATAGAAATCATGGGACTATTTAAACAACCTGAATATCGCCGTTTCAACTTGAAGCCCCGCTACTGGGATCCGGAAGCCGAGGCCCGGAAAGAGCGGGAAAAACGCATCCGTGCGGAATTAGGCCTACCGGAAAACGGGGATGAATACATTCCCGACGTCAGAACCGGATTGCAAAAAGAATATGCCAAACGTAAAGGAGAACGTGCCGGATTGCGTCTCGGTTACTCAACCCGACTTTTTATGATTCTTATTATCATACTGATCGGGATCTTTTATCTGGCGACATACAAGATTGATCTTATCATGAAATTATTCTAAGGATTTCGGTATGGCAGACGTGATTCAATTATTACCCGACTCGGTAGCGAACCAGATTGCGGCAGGGGAGGTCGTACAACGTCCGGCATCCGTGGTGAAGGAATTGATGGAAAATGCCATTGATGCCGGGGCAACAAAAGTACAGGTTATCTTGAAAAATGCGGGCAAAGGATTCATCCAAGTCATTGACAACGGGAAAGGAATGTCCCCGAGAGACTCCCGCATGGCTTTTGAACGTCATGCCACGTCCAAAATATCCAACGCACAGGATTTGTTCAATATCCGTACGATGGGATTCCGCGGAGAAGCCCTTGCATCGATTGCATCCGTGGCAGAAGTGGAATTACGCACCAAACGGGAAGAGGACGAACTGGGGACCTACCTCTTCGTGGCCGATTCCGAATTAAAAAACCAAGAGAATATTAATTGTTCCCGGGGAACAAATATGCTGGTTAAAAACCTGTTCTACACGATTCCCGCCCGGCGGAAATTCCTGAAATCGGACACCACGGAACTCCGTAATATTACCACGGAATTCTTACGGGTAGCCCTCACCACCCCAAACATCGCATTCACGCTTGTCAACAACGGAAATGAAATATATAACCTGCCGGCATCCGGATTACGTCAGCGAATCGTAAACGCTTTCGGGAAAACGATTAATACCAAATTACTCCCCGTTAATTGTGAAACGGGTATCGTCACCATCAACGGTTTCGTGTGCATCCCCCAGCATGCCCGGAAAACTTACGGGGAACAGTATTTTTTCGTGAACAACCGATTCATGAAACATAACTTTTTCCACAAAGCAATCATGGAAGCCTATGCCGGACTGATTAGCGGGGATATGATTCCCTCGTATTTCCTGTACTTCACGGTGGATCCCTCTATTATTGATGTAAACATCCACCCGACAAAAACGGAAATCAAATTTCAGGACGAGAGCGCTATATTTCAAATCATACTGGCCAGTGTAAAAGAAGCATTAGGAAAATTCAACGTGACCCCGACAATCGACTTTGACACGGAAGACAAGGTTGATTTTACGGTTCCCGACTCACCGATTCTCCCGAAGGTTCCAAAGGTGAGTTATAATCCCCATTATAACCCGTTCAACTATTCCACCTCGATCTCGAAAGAAGATTCCGACTTCGAACAGCCGAGTGGTAACAGTTCCCGTCCCAATTTCGAACCCAGACACAAGGAACAAGTTCCCGCTAACTGGGATGTTCTCTTCGCCGGATTGGAAGATAAAACAGAAGAAATACAAACAGAAATCCCCGAAATGGCAGAAAAACAAGAAGATCACGAAGGAATTATCTCTTTCGTACAAATGAAAGGCAGATTTATTGTCACACCCGTCCATTCCGGATTGATGTTTATTGATCAGAAACGAGCACACGAACGAGTGCTATACGAGCGTTATCTGGAGACCTTGTCTCACCAACAAATCTGCGGACAAAAAAGTCTGTTTCCCGAAACGCTGGAACTTTCGGCTGAAGATTTCCTACTCGTGAAAGAGATTATGGACGATCTTGCCATGCTAGGCTTTGAACTCGGGGAGTTCGGAAAGAATTGCTATGCCATCTACGCCACCCCGTCCGATCTATCCACTTCCCGCGGAAAAGAAGTGCTTATCAGCCTTATTGAACATTACAAGAACACGGAAGGTTCAATCCGGGATAAAATGAGGGAACGCATAGCCCTCTCTCTCGCGAAGGCGGCATCGCTGGATTACAATGCCCCATTGGACAAGCAGGAAATGAGCGACTTGTTTGACAATCTGTTCGCCTGCCGACATCCCAATTACACGGCTGACGGCAAAACAATCATCCATATCCTTAAAAACGAGGATGTGACCCAATGGTTTAAATAAAAAACTATTTTTCTTTCAGGTAAGCCCGCAATGTCTTAGCCGTTTCGGGATCAGAAGGTCGTAACATATCCGAGTTGATAATACGTCCGTCCGGAGCGATCAAAATGAAACGGGGAACTCCGCGGATCATGTAAAAATCCATGAAAGAACGATCATTCCCCATGTATAATTGCACCTCTCCCTTGGGATTCTCTCGCACCCGCTTTTCCCAAACAGCCCGGTCACTATCACAAGAAACGGCCACGAACACAATATTATCATCTTCAAACTCTTTTTCCAGTTTCTCCCAAGCCAGATTTTCATAGCGACAAGGAACACCCCAAGTCGTCCACACGTTGATGAACAGGTATTTTCCTCTAAAATCTTCCAATTCGACAGCTTGCCCGGCAATATCCGTAAACATAAAATCAAAAGCAGGACTACCGGGAACAATTTTCGCACAACGATCATAAACCTCTTGAAACCGCTTCCGCAATACCGGATTCTTCACGTAGAAGTCATACACCCGCAATACATCATCAATATGCCCGTCAATTCCCACACCAAGCAAGTAAGCATAGGCATAATGATCAATCAGAAACTCCACCAATGTTTCGTTCGTCAAGTGATGAATCACGTAATCAAACTGCGCCATCACTTGCTTGTAGGCATCCAACTCCTTCATATGGTAAGTACTGATTAACGAAACTAAAGACGCCATCCCTTCTTGATATTCTTTGAGAACTAATAACTTCTCATCTTCCTTGATCAATTTTTTGATACAGGAAAGATAAGCGGTATCCGGCTGATAATCCATGTTACCCGTACTCCAAGCATGATACAAGGGATAATTTTCCAATGCTTTATAAGTAGAAAACTTGATCCGATTTCGTTCCATTTCAGTAAAAGCGGTATCGAATCCCATGGTATCCAAGTAATGAAACTGCTCTTGAATCAAATCTTTCAACTGACCTAAAAACTCCGGACCATCCAATTCGTAATCGAAAGACAAATTCTTCATGACCTGACTGTTCAAATAACGATTCTTGGGAGCGCCGTCTCCTTCAAAACGAATATTCCCTTTAGCATGATCCCCGTAAATATATATTCGTAATGTCATTCCGTCTTCAATAAACAAAGGAAGACGATCCTTTCCATATTTTAACGTTGCATATCCATGTTCGCCCTCTGTCAGCATCAATTTGGCATATCCTGAATCATCTACTTGAATATCCCATTCTTCCCCGTTAACCTCCAGCTCCGGCAGCATCCCCGAAGACCCGATAAGATTAAATTCCACGACTGTTTTCCGGGTATTACAACACCACATCAATAACATCAAGATCAATACTATGCCTCCAAGTTTTCCCATCATCTAACGCATAATGTTATAATTTGCTAAATTAACTATAAATTCTTTTAAATCGAGTCAATATCAAGATTTTAACTTTTTATTAACGTATTACACCTTGTTATTTAAATCAAGTCTAAATAGCTTTACACTCGCTTAAAATGATCAAAAATATGAACAACATGGATAAAAAACAGGCCCTGCATTATCATGCGATGGGACGTCCCGGAAAGATTGAAGTCGTTCCGACAAAACCACATAGTACACAATATGATCTTTCACTGGCCTATTCTCCGGGGGTTGCAGAACCTTGTCTGGAAATCCAGAAAAATCAAATTGATGCCTATAAATATACCGCCAAGAGCAATCTGGTAGCCGTGATTTCAAACGGGACAGCCGTACTCGGGCTAGGAGATATCGGAGCCTTGTCCGGTAAACCCGTCATGGAAGGAAAAGGATTATTGTTTAAAATATTCGCCGACATCGACGTGTTTGATATCGAGCTCGACACGAAAGACGTGGATAAATTCATCGAAACGGTTAAAATGATCTCCCCGACTTTCGGGGGAATAAACCTGGAAGACATTAAAGCTCCCGAATGTTTCGAAATCGAACGCCGGCTCAAAGAAGAACTGGATATTCCCGTGATGCACGACGACCAGCACGGCACGGCCGTCATCTCGACCGCCGCGATGCTCAATGCCGTAAAGATCGCCGGCAAGACGCTCGACAAACTCCGCGTGGTGGTCAACGGCGCCGGGGCCGCGGCCATCGCCTGCGCACGGCTGTTCATCGCCGTAGGCGTCCGCCGTGAGAACATGGTCTTCTGCGACAGCCGCGGCGTGGTCACGACTTACCGTACGGATATCAACGAAATCAAACGTGAATTCGCCACCACGCGCCGCATCACCACGCTGGCCGAGGCGCTGCACGGCGCCGACCTCTTCCTCGGGGTTTCGACGGCCGACGTGCTGACGCCCGAAATGCTGCGTACGATGTCGACCGACCCGATCGTCATGGCACTCGCCAACCCCGACCCCGAAATCGCCTACGACAAAGCCGTCGTATCGCGTCCGGACATCATCTTCGCCACGGGGCGCTCGGACTACCCCAACCAAGTCAACAACGTGCTGGGCTTCCCCTACATTTTCCGCGGGGCGCTCGATGTCCGGGCCACGAAGATCAACGAAGCGATGAAACTCGCCGCGGCACATGCGCTCGCCGGGCTGGCCCAGGAACCGGTGCCGACAATGGTACTGCGGGCCTATGCGCTCGAAAAACTCGAATTCGGCCGCGACTACCTGATTCCCAAGCCGTTCGACCCGCGGTTGCTATGTACCGTAGCGCCCGCCGTGGCACGCGCCGCGATCGAATCGGGCGTCGCACGGCAGCCCATCGCCGATTGGGACGCCTACACGGAAAAACTCCGGACGCTGACCGAGATATAGTCCCGGAAGGGTATCGTGCAATAAAAGGCCCGGCCGAAAGCCGGGCCTTTTTATTGCACGATGATGCCTGTACCAGCCGGGTCACGCAAACAGCGCCGCAAACTCGTCGTGCGACATCCGGCGCACGTCGCAATCGCCGATGCCTATAGGCACCACGATACGCAGCATGCCGTCCTCATTCTTCTTGTCCTTGCCCACCTCTTTGAGCAGCCGCTTCACATCGACGGGCGGCGTGAGGTCGAACCCCAGTTTTTTCAGCACCCCGGCGATCCGGTCGCGGTCTTCCGCCGTCAGTACGCCGAGCTTCACCGAGGCATCGGCGATCAGCGCCGTGCCCACCGCCACGGCCTCGCCGTGGTTCAGGCGGTTGGTACACTTCTCGATGGCGTGCGCCAGCGTATGCCCGAGGTTGAGCTTGCGGCGGTCGCCCGACTCGCGCTCGTCGCGTTCGACAATGTCGGCCTTCACGCGGATCGACGCCGAGACGGCATCCGTAAGCAGGTCGGTATCGGAACGCAGGTCGTCGAAAGTCGTGGCTTCGATCCGCGCGAAGAGGTCGGCATCGGCGATGATGGCCGCCTTGACGACTTCGGCCAGCCCGGCGCGGAACTCCCGGTCGGAGAGCGTGCGCAGCATCCCGGGGTCGCAGATCACGAACCTGGGCTGCGAGAATGTCCCCGCCATATTCTTGTAGCCGTCGACATTCACGCCGTTCTTGCCGCCCACGCTGGCGTCGACCTGTCCCAGCAGAGTCGTCGAGACGAACCCGAAATCGAGGCCGCGCATGTAGGTCGCGGCGGCGAAACCCGCCACGTCGGTCACGATACCGCCCCCGATCCCCAGCACGAAAGTCGACCGGTCGACGCCCAGTTCGATGAAGCGGCGGTAGATCGATTCGACGGTTTGCAGGGTCTTGATACTCTCCCCGAGGCCGATCAGCACCGTATCGTAAGGAGCCAGCATCGGATGGTAGAGCCGGTCTATCGTGGCATCGGACACGACGACCACGCGCCCCCCGGGCAGTACTCCCGGCAGGATGTCGGACGTGGGCCCGATATAAATCTCGCTCTGCTGCCGGACATTGAAGATGGGTTCCATAATAATTAAACTTTTTTAATAAGCCAACAAATTTAGTATATTTTCCCGAGAAATTGTTACCTTTGCACCACAAATTCTTTTCACATGCAAAAACTACGCAATATTGCAATTATTGCACACGTGGATCACGGCAAGACCACGCTCGTAGACAAGATGATCCTGGCCGGCAACATCCTGCGCGACAACGCCAAGCAAACCGGCGAGCTGATCCTCGACAACAACGACCTCGAACGCGAACGCGGTATCACGATCCTCTCGAAGAACGTCTCGGTAATTTACAAGGATTATAAAATCAACATCATCGACACCCCGGGCCACGCCGATTTCGGCGGCGAGGTCGAGCGCGTGCTGAACATGTGCGACGGCGTACTGCTGCTGGTCGACGCCTTCGAAGGCACCATGCCCCAGACCCGGTTCGTGCTGCAAAAGGCGCTGGCGCTGGGCAAGAAGCCCATCGTGGTAATCAACAAGGTCGACAAGCCCAACTGCCGTCCCGAAGTGGTCAACGAACAGGTTTTCGACCTGATGTTCACGCTCGACGCCACCGAGGAGCAGCTCGACTACAAGACTATCTACGGCTCGGCCAAACAGGGCTGGATGTCGCACAAATGGAACGAGCCGACCGACTCGCTCGTCCCGCTGCTGGACGCCATCATCGACGAGATACCCGAACCGGCCGTGGTAGAAGGCACGCCCCAGATGCTCATCACCTCGCTCGAATACTCCTCCTACACGGGCCGTATCGCCGTGGGCAAGGTGACGCGCGGCTCGCTCAGGGCGGGACAGAACGTCACGCTGGCCAAGCGCGACGGTGCAACGATGCAGAAGACCAGGATCAAAGACCTGATGGTCTTCGAAGGTCTCGGCAAAAAGAAGGTCGACGAAGTGCCGTGCGGCGAGATTTGCGCCATCATGGGCATCGAAGGGTTCGAGATCGGCGACACGATCTGCGACTACGAGAACCCCGAACCGCTGCCCCCCATCGCCATCGACGAACCGACCATGTCGATGCTCTTCACGATCAACAACTCGCCTTTCTTCGGCAAGGACGGCAAATACGTCACCTCGCGCCACATCAAGGAGCGCCTCGACCGCGAACTGGAGAAAAACCTCGCGCTGCGTGTGACGCCCGGCCCTTCGGCCGACAGTTTCAACGTATTCGGCCGCGGCGTGCTGCACCTTTCGGTGCTGATCGAGACCATGCGCCGCGAAGGATACGAATTGCAGGTCGGACAGCCCCGCGTGATCGTCAAGGAGATCGACGGCAAGAAATGCGAACCGGTCGAGGAACTGACCGTCGACTGCCCCGAAACCTGCTCGGGCACGGTGATCGAACTGGCCACCAAGCGCAAAGGCACGCTCAGGAACATGACGTCGAACGGCGACCGCGTGCGGCTGGAGTTCGACATCCCCTCGCGCGGCATTATCGGCCTGAGGTCGAACATGCTGACGGCAACGGCCGGCGAGGCGATCATGACGCACCGCCTGAAGGATTTCGAACCGTGGGTCGGCGAAATCGAGATGCGCACCAACGGCTCGATCATCTCGGGCGAGACCGGCACGGCCTTCGCCTACTCGATCGACAAGCTGCAGGATCGCGGACGCTTCTTCATCAGCCCGATGGATCAGGTCTACGAGGGGCAGGTGATCGGCGAGCACACGCGCCAGAACGACATCACGGTCAATGTCACCAAGGCCAAGCAGCTCACCAACATGCGCGCTTCGGGGTCGGATGACAAGACCTCGATCGCCCCGCCGAAGGTCTTTACGCTCGAAGAGGCATTGGAATACATCCAGGCGGACGAATACGTCGAGGTTACGCCCCACGCCATGCGCCTGCGCAAGATATTGCTGCACGAGGTAGACCGCAAACGCGCTTCGAAGTAAACGGCCGCCGCATAACGCATAAACCGAACCCTGAAAATGGATCATTTCACCTTATCGCTGGCCGTCGGCGCCGTCGCAGGGACACTGGACATCATCCCGATGATTTTCCAGCGGCTGCCGTTGCGTTCGTGCCTGTCGGCATTCTTCATCTACTTCTTTGCGGCGGTCATCGTCTTTTACAGCAACCTGCCCTACCTGCCTTGGTGGGCGGACGGCATGGCCGTCACGCTGATGCTGATGCTCCCCGTACTCTTCACCTTCTCGGGCAAGGAGCGCAAAGCCATCCCGGTGGTGCTGTTCAACGCCCTGCTGTTCGGGTTCCTGATCAGCGCCGCGGAAAAATACCTGGCCTGAGGCATCCGGCCGAAAAAAAACGGGACGGCATCCGTTTTTTTACCTATAGCATGCAGTATCAGGCAATTTCTCCGTTTATAAAAAGGAAACGAACGGAAAAACGACAGAGATGAAAAGATATATACTGACGCTCCTGCTGGCGGCCTGCGTATGCACGGCCTGCGATAAGGACGACGAATATGAAATCCGCGAATGGACGGTCGCCTCGCAACTGGGCATCGCCCACGGGGCGAGTACGTTGCAGCCCGTACTGCTCGTCAAGGCCAACGACGACACGTCGTGGCGTGCCGTATATCAGGGCATCGAGGGATTCGATTTCGAGGCGGGTTACGAATACCGGCTCCGCATAAAAGCCGAACAACTGCCCGATCCGCCCCAGGACGGCTCTTCGATCCGCTACACCCTGCTGGAGCAAATTTCGAAAACCCCGGCGACCTCGGTCATCCCCGACCAGTTCTTCCCGGTCTTCACGATGGAGGTCGCCCCGCAGCCGATGAATTACCGGGGACAGCGATTCCTGGGCGTACGGTTCCCCGAGTCCGGACTGAACGAATGGCAGCCGTGGCCGTTCCGCATCGAAGGGTTCGAATACGAACCGGGATACGTCTACCGGCTCCGCATCGGGACTTCGGTAATCCCGGCTCCGGACAGCCCCGAGGGCTATTACACCGTCTGCTACTCGATGCTCGACATGGACAGGCTGCCTGCAGAGGATTAAAATGCGGAGAAACGTCCTGAAAACAAAAACGACCCTTTCGGGTCGTTTTTTCATGGCAGGCAAACGGTCTCTCCCCGCGGAGCCCCGCCTCCGGACGTTGCCACCCCTTGCGGCGGAGGTTATTCCCCTTCGGGGTCTTCCTGCACCGGCACCCCCTTTTTCAGGGTGGCGAACGAAAGGATATGCCACGTCACGCCAATGGCGACGGCAAGCAGGGCCGCCTGCGCCCACCACCAGGCGGTAAGCAGCGCGAAAATGCAGTAAAGCATCGTCCCCCACATGAGCGTCAGGGAAATGATCTTGGCACGGAGCGGTATGGCGCGATTTTCGCGGAAGTTCCGTACATACTCGCCGAAACAGGGGTGTTCGAGCAGCCAGCCGTAAAGCCGGGGCGAAGAACGCACCCAAAAGGCCGCCGATAGCAACAGGAACGGCGTGGTAGGCAGCAGGGGGACGAATATGCCGACGATGCCCAGCACGCACGAGATGCATCCCAATACGACGAGAAGAATTTTCATGGGGCAAAAATAGCACAAATTCGGGAGCCGGAAGCACGGCGACGGTTATTTTTCCTTATATTTGTAGAATAGAAACGGAATACGATACAAAACCAAAATACGGAAAAGAAAATCGGTATCGCCAGCGACCACGCCGGCTACGAAATGAAAGAATTCCTGGTGGGCTACCTCAGCGCCATGGGCTACGAGGTGCTCGACTTCGGCGCACACTCGCCCGAGAGCGTCGACTACGCCGACTTCGCCCATCCGCTGGCCGAGGCGATCGAAAACGGCGAACTCGAACGCGGCATCGCCCTCTGCGGCTCGGGCGAAGGGATGACGATGACCCTCAACAAGCATCAGGGCATCCGCGCCGGCCTGGCCTGGGAGCCCGAAATCGCGTCGCTCATCCGCCGCCACAACAATGCCAACATCATCGTCTTCCCGGCGCGTTTTATCACCAACGACGAAGCCGTGGCGATGCTCGACGCCTATTTCGCAGCCCAGTTCGAAGGCGGACGCCACGAACACCGCATCGAAAAGATGGCGATCCCCTGCGGCGCAGCCGGGGATGCGGCAAAATAAGGGACAAAACCTGCGGGCGCGGATTATTCCGCGCCCGTCGCATGCCAGGTCGGGCAATGACCGACCCCACGTCCCCGACAGATGAAGAAAATGGTTCGTCCCGAATGCGGGTGCACGGCCAGTGCGGCTTTTTGCCCGTAGTGCGGACTGCGCTACGGCAAGGCACGCTCCCCGGGAACTGTGTCCCGGGAAGCTGCATAACAAAACGAATATGCCCAAACACCAACTCTGCCGCAACTGCGGCCACGAAATCGACCACAACTACTGTCCGGCATGCGGACAACGCACGACGACCGACCGGCTGACCTGGGCGTCGCTGGTGGACAGCGTCTCTTCGACCTTCATCGGCGACGAAGCGTACGGCCTGCGGGGCATCAACATGCGCAAGGGCGCCGTGATGACATGGCTGGCGATCCTGATACACCCCTACGTTTCGGTCTCGGAGTTCATCCTGGGGCACCGCCGCAAATATTTCAACCCGGTGGCGATCCTGCTCATGCTCTCGACCTTCTACGCCGTCGTGTTCGCCCTCGTGAGCAAGGAGTTCACCCCTACGGCCCGGGCCGACTCCCCCCTGTTCCGGTGGCTTATCTGCTCCTACTACGACTACGCCACGCTGCACCCCGCGGCCAACATGCTGCTGATGCTGCCGTTCTATGCACTGGCGATGAAAACCGTGTTCCGCAGGCGCTCCGACCTCAAATATGTGGAATACCTCTACATCGGCATCTTCCTGTCGGTGTTCGAAATCACGCTGATGATCCTCGCGCTGCCCGCCGAACTGTTCATCCCGTGGTACAGTTCCTTCTACATGCAGATGCTGCCCGTTTTCATCTATACGGGATTCGTATTCCGGAAACTGTTCGGGCTGAAGAAGAAAGGCGCCGTCCTGCGCACGCTGCTGGCGAACGGACTGCAATATGTCTATGCATTTTTCGCAGCCCTGGGCTTGTTGACGCTGTCACTGGGCATCTATTATCTGGTCGCCCCCGAAAAATTCAAGGAGGAGCTCAATATCCGCAACAGGGACGCCAGGACAGAACAGGTCGAAGGGTCGCAGCAGGGAGAAGGCGCGCTGAACGACATCCTGAACGGATTCTTGGACGGACTCCTCCATGAGGACGAAGCGGATAAAAGCTCCGGAAAGGACGGGGAGGACACCGCAGGCACAAGAGATGAACCACAAAAAGATGTCCCGGAAAACAGACCGGAAACGGAAAAAACCGCAGCAGCAGGGGACAATCCCCCTGCGGGAAACACCGCAGGTCGTCAGGGCGGCGGGAAGACCTTGCCTGGAAAGTAAGTTGTGGGGAGCACCCCGAAGCGGCGATGCGGCAAAGCGGTAGCCCGGGAAAGCGGCGAATTGCTAAACGCGCGCAAGTTCAGACGGGCATACAACCCGGGATAAGGGAAAACCGAGATGCGGCAAGGGCGGAAGAACAGGGATCGCGGAGCAATTGACCCACACTACAACGTATAGACAAAGGGGGTCTGCAGCCGCAGGTTCCCTGCTTTTTGCGCATCGTCGAAAAGCCCGAACACGGCCGAGCCGCTGCCCGACATCGAGGCATAGACCGCTCCGGCCGCAAGCAGGCTGTCACGGGCTTCGCGGATGGCAGGATGCGCCGCGAAGATATGCGGTTCGAAATCGTTGGTCACCAAACCCTGCCACTCCACCACAGGCCGCCGCAAGCGCTCCGCGAGGGGCACTTCGGGCACATGCGGACGTACCCCTGCGTAAGCCTCGCGCGTCGAAACGCCCACGTCGGGTTTCACGACAACGAGCGTCATTCCCGCCAGGCAGAGCGGGTAAGGCTCCATGATCTCGCCCCTCCCGGTGCAAAGCTGCGGGGTATTGCGCACGAAAAAAGCCGTGTCGCTACCCAGCTCGGCGGCAAGGGCGACCAACTCCGCCTCGGCAAGCCGCAGGCCGAAAAGCCCGTCGAGCGCCAGCAGTACGGCGGTGCCGTCGGACGAACCGCCCCCGAGCCCGGCACCGAAAGGCACCCGTTTGTCGAGGCGTATCTCCACGCCGTCCACGCCGTAGCGCTCCCGCATCAGCTGGAATGCCTTGACGCAGATGTTCTCCCCGGGGGCGCAATCCACCGCCAGCCCTTCGGAGAGGAACCGCACGCCGGGCACGGCTGTGCGCGTCACCCCGACCACGTCGTACAGTCCCCGCACGGGGAACATCACGGTCGACAACTCGTGGTAACCGTCCTCACGGCGGCGCAGGACATCCAGCCCCAGATTTATTTTGCAGTTTGCATGCAGGATCATACGGCAAAGATATAAAATTTGTACTTTTGCCCTATGAAATTCCGCACCGAAATCGACATTGCGCCCCTCGGGGTGAAAATCGGATACGGGAACCGCATCCTGGCCCTCGGTTCCTGCTTCGCCGAACACATCGCGGGACGGCTCGCCGAAGCCCGGTTCCGCATCGTCACAAACCCCACGGGCATCCTGTTCAACCCGCTCTCCATCGCCGCCGCGCTGCGCAGCTATGCGGACGAGGCGCCCGTACAGCATTCCGAGCTGGACTTCGACGGCGAACTGTGGTTCCACTACGGGTTCCACGGCTCTCTCTCGGCCGCGTCGCCCGACGAGGCGCTGGCTGCGATGAACGCCGCCCGCAAGGCAGGCGCCGAAGCCCTGCGCCGTGCCGACCGGGTATTGCTGACCCTGGGCACGGCATGGGTCTACGAACACAACGGGCAGGTGGTGGCCAACTGCCACCGGCAGCCCGCGACCGAATTCGTACGGCGCAGGCTGGGCGTCGCGGAGATCACCGGGGCATTTTCAGCCCTGCTCGCAGGGCCGCTCGCAGGGAAAGAGGTCATCCTCACAGTCAGCCCCGTGCGGCACCTCGGCGACGGGCTGGAGGGCAACGCCGTGAGCAAGGCCGCGCTCCGCCTGGCAGCCGAAGAGCTGGCCGCGGCGCACGCCGCCGTCCACTACTTCCCGGCCTACGAAGTGCTCAACGACGACCTGCGCGACTACCGTTTCTACGCCGACGACCTGGTGCACCCCTCGGCGCAGGCCATACAATACGTCTGGGAAAAATTCATCCCCGCAGTGCTCTCGGACGAGGCACGACGCCTGCTCCCCGACGTGCGGCACATCGTCGTCGCGGCGGCGCACCGTCCCCGCAACCCCCGCAGCGAGGCCTACCGGGAGTTCTGCCGCCGCAGGATAGGCGAGATCGCGGCACTGCCGCAGGTCGATTTTCAGGCCGAGGAGGAATATTTCCGCAGATGTATCGAAATAAATTCGTAAATTTGCGGCCAATCACACACACGCAATGAAGCACAGGATCATTTTACTCGCCATAGCCGCCCTGGCGGCATTCGAAGCCGCGGCGGCACGCCCCCGCCTGGTCGTCAACATCGTCGTAGGCTCGATGCGCGCCGAAGACCTCGGCCGGTATGCCGGCAACTACGGCGAAGGCGGGCTCAGGCGCCTGCTGGACGGGGGCACGGTCTTCGCCGACAGCCGCTACGACTACCAGCAGACCACGACGCCCGTATCGCTCGCCACGCTCACCACGGGCGCCATGCCTTCGACGCACGGCGTAATCGGCGCCCGCTGGCGCGACTACGTCGAAAACGACGCCGTGGAACTGATCGCCGGGCGCAAGGGCCCGGGGCCCTACAACCTGATAGCCCCGACGCTCGCCGAGGCGCTCCTGCAACACGAGCCCGGAGCCAAAGCCGTCTCGGTTGCCACCGAGGCGATGTCGGCGGTCATCATGGCCGGGCACGGCGGCGAGGCCTTCTGGCTCGATTCGGCGCGCTGCGGCTGGGAAACGTCGCCCTATTACGCCCCCGAAGTACCCGAATGGGTAGCCCGCAGCAACCGCGAACGCTACAACCTCTCATACATCACCCCCGAGTGGCGCACGCTCTACGAAAAGGGACGCTACCTCAACACCCGCAACTGGGACATCGTTCTCACAGGCAAAAGCAGGAAAGACAAGGACGAGCCGGGGGAAGGGCGCCTGAAACTCACGTCGGACTACGACAAAATGCTCTACACCCCGGCGGGCAACACCGCCGTGCTGGGCTTCGCCAAGCAGGCCATCGCCCAGTTCAAACTCGGCGACGACGCGACGCCCGACCTGCTGAACATCTGCCTCGACACGCCGCGCCGCATCAGCGAGGCCTACGGCCCCGAGTCGGTCGAGGTCGAGGACATGTACTACCGCCTGGATCGCGACCTGGCCGATTTCCTGACCTTCGTCTTCGCCCAGGTCAGAAACGGCGAGGTGCTCGTCGTCTTCACCTCCGACCACGGCACCAGCCCTTCTTTCGACACGGGGCACGAAGAGAGCGACCGGTTCAACACCCGCCAGTTCGAGGTGATCGTCAACGGCTTCCTCAACGTCCGCTACGGCATGGGCGACTGGGTGCTGGAGTACGAGGACAAATGCGTCTACCTGAACCACAACCTGATCTACGAGCGGGGACTCGACCTGGCCGAGGTGCAGAACGAGGTGGCGATCTTCGCCATGCAGTTCCGGGGCGTGTCGCACGCCCTCTCGGCGACGGCCATGCGGACGAGCTACTTCGGGAGCGGCTATGCCCGCAAGATGCAGAACAGCTTCTACCCCCGCCGTTCGGGCGACGTCATCCTGAACCTGATGCCCGGCTGGATCGAGGAGCAGGAGCGCTGCTGGTCGTCGTCGGGGTCGATGTACGGCTACGACACACAGGTTCCGCTGGTATTCTACGGCGTCGGCGTCGGGCCGCAGCGCATAAAGCGCCGCATGGACATGACAGCCGTGGCTCCGACCGTGGCACGTATGCTGGAGATCACCGAGCCTGCGGCATCGGAAGGCGAAGTACTGCCGGAAATAATAGATTTGTAAGGATTTAAAGCAAAAGATATGGACAAGATACAGGAGGAGATCATCGGGGAGTTCTCGGTATTCGACGACTGGCTCGACAAATACGACTACCTCATCGGCCTGAGCGACTCGCTCCCGGCCATCGCAGCCGAGCACCGCACGGAACAATACCTGATCGACGGCTGCCAGTCGCGCGTGTGGGTAGACGCACGCCTGGAGGACGGCAAGGTCTACTATGCCGCCGACAGTGACGCCATAATAACCAAGGGCATCATCGCGTTATTGATACGCGTGCTGAACGGGCGCACGCCGCAGGAGATCCTCGACACCGACCTCTATTTCATCGACGCCATCGGCCTGAGCGCCAACCTCTCGCCCACGCGCTCGAACGGCCTGTTGTCGATGGTCAAACAGATGCGGCTCTATGCGCTCGCGTTCGCAAGCAAAAGCGAAAAATAACAGACAGCCATGACACCCGAAGACATACTGAAGATAGAGAAGGACATAGTCCTTACGCTCAAGAACATATACGATCCCGAAATCCCGGTCAACATCTACGACCTGGGATTGATCTACGAAATAGACTACACGCCCGACGGCGTGGCGAACATCCGCATGACCCTCACGGCGCCCAACTGCCCCATGGCCGACATGCTCGTGGAGGATGTCAACCAGCAGGTTGCCAAGGTCGACGGCGTAAAGGCGGTGAACGTCATCCTCACGTTCGACCCCGTATGGGACAAGAGCATGATGTCGGAGGAGGCGCTGCTCGAACTCAACATGTTCTGACATGGGCGCGGAACAGGAGCATCGGATGCTGAACCGGCTGCAGGCCGGGGCCGGGACGTACGCCTGCGGCGGGTACCTCGCCGGGCTGGGCTCCCTGCAGCGCAGCGAAATATGCACGGCACTGCTCTTCAGTCGGCTGGAACGCAAGATGCGCATGGTCGACGCCCTGCGGGAAGAGGCTTCCGAGAACTGGAACCAGACCTTCTACCTGCTCTATTTCCGCACGCTGGGCGACCGCCGGAACCAGGAAGCGTACCTCTCGCTGGCACGCCGCGTCCCCTACAAGGTCGTCCTGCGCGAACGGCTGGCGCCGCGGGCCGTCGAAGCCATGTTCTTCGGGGCTTCGGGGCTGCTGACGCTCTATCCGCACGACGCGTACACGCTCGACCTGGCGCGCGACTTCGAATACCTGGCGGCCAAATACGACATCGAACCGCTGGATGCCGGGGTCTGGGAACTGGACGAGATACGCCCCGCCAACCATCCCGTACTGCGTCTGGCACAGGCGGCCGAGTTCTTCATACAGGACGAATTCGTAATGGAACGCGCCATGTCATGCCGCACGGAAGAGGACATCCGGCGGCTGTTCTGCATCGAAGCGTCGGACTACTGGCGCACGCACCACATTCCGGGGATCGCAAGCGACGAACACCCCAAGCGGCTGGGCGCGTTCAAGGCCAATATCATCGGCATCAACCTCGTTTCCGTCCTGCAATTCGCCTACGGCAGCGTCACCGGGCGCGAAACGCTGCGCGACAGCGCCCTCACGCTGCTCGAACGCCTGCCAGCCGAGGACAACCGTTACATGCGCAACTGGCGCAACACGGGCGTTATGATCCGCAACGCGTTCGAATCGCAGGCGCTGCTGCAACTCGCCACGGAATACTGTCCTGCAAAACGCTGTACGGAATGCCCCGTCGGACGGCGCATCCTGCAAAGCATAAGTTCAACCGAATAACAGGCAACGATGGAAAAGCAATCCCCCCTCATAAGCGTCATCATGCCACTCTACAACGCAGAGCGATTCGTCGGCGAAAGCATCTGCAACATCCTCGGACAAACCGTCGGGGATTTCGAGCTGATCGTTATCGACGACGCCTCGACGGACTCCTCGTACGACATCGCAAGCCGTTATGCCGCGCAAGACGCACGGATCGTCCTGATGCGCAACGACGCGAACCACGGCGCCGCCTATACCCGCAACCGGGGACTGGAGACAGCGCGCGGGAGTTTCATTACGTTCATGGATGCCGACGACCGCTGTTCGCCGGAACGTTTCGCCCGCCAGACAGCATTCTTCGGACAGCACCCGCAGATCGACCTGTGCGGCAGTTACTATACGATGTTCGGGCCGGACGATGCCCGGGAACAGAAGATACAGGATCCCATCACGCACGAAGGAATCCGGATCCAGATGCTTTTCGGCTGCCCGTTCGCAATGTCGGGGGTCATGATGCGCCGCGGGGCCTTCCTGCGCTCGGGCGTCCGGTTCCGGGCGACCATGGCGGAAGACTACCTGTTCTGGGCGGAACTTTCCGGGCACATGCGCATGGCCAACATCCCGGAACACCTCTCGTTCTACCGCAGGTGGGAAAACCAACTTTCGACCAGCCAGTTAGACCGGCAAACCCTCAGCGCGCAAGCTATCCAGCGGGATCTGCTGCGCACAACCCTCGGCATGACGCTCACCGACGAGGAATCGCGGATATACACGCAGATGAACCTCCGGGTCGGGACACTGCGGCGCGACGAACTTACGACCTACCGCGGCCTGCTCAAACGACTCTACCGCGCAAACTCCGAACGCAGGGCCTACGATCCGAAACTGCTGCGCAAACGGCTGGTTTACCGTTACAAGCTCGCCTGCAAATGTTTCTATCCCTCGTGGACCGTAAAAATCAGGAAACGCCTGCTGTGGCTCGAACTCCGGTGATATGAAAAAAGTCAGCATCATAATCCCGTTGTACAACCTCGAAAAACTGATCGGGAAATGTATTGCCTCGGCCCTTGCGCAGGATTTATCTCCCGAGGAGTACGAAATTCTGGTCATCGACGACGGGTCGACGGACGGGTCGCTCGCAGCCGCCGAAAAGGCGGCGCAGGGGCACCCCAACGTACATGTATATACCAAACCCAACGAGGGGCTGAGCCGCACGCGCAACTACGGCACCGACCGCGCCGCGGGCAGGTACGTCATGTATCTCGACGCAGACGATTACCTCGAACCGAATGTCCTCGGGCACCTGGTGGAAACCATGGAGTGCGGAGGGCTCGACATGCTGTGCTTCGAAATAGCTGGAATCGACGAAAACGGCAACGACGTCCCACTCTGGAGCGACGGGATTTCCGCAGGAAACGGCTCCGACGTGCAGCGCGGAGTCGATTTCCTGCAACGCGACCGGTTCCTGCCGATGGTATACGCCTACCTCTACTCGCAGGAGATGCTCGACGCCAACTCGCTGCGGATGGCTCCGATCTGGCACGAGGACGAAGAGTTCACACCCCGCGCGTTGTATTACGCACGGCGGATCCAATACCTCCCCGTCCGGGTTTACAACTACCTGCAACGCAGCGATTCGTTCATGGGCAATTACAAGCCGCAAAGTCGCTTAGACCTCGTACGCGCCATGAAAAGCCTGACCTGTTTCGCCTCCCGCATCGGGGCGGAAGACCCCTCAGGCGCCCGCCTGATGCACCTGCATGTGGGCAAGACCCTAAGCCTGGCATGCAAACAGACCGTGGTGAGGCAACTCGGCAACGCCCGCGAAATGCTCCGGGAAGCCCGCCGGCAAGGCATCATGCCGCTCCAATTCCGCCGCCGGGACTTCCGGCATTTCCTGATAAACCGCCTGCCGGGCCTGTACGTCCTCTACTACAAGCTGCACAAGCGCCAAAAATAACTGCAAACTATTGCCGGGACGGCAGTTCCGCAGATGAAAAAATATTGCGGCGGGGAGTGATGTCCCCGCCGCAATATTTTGCGGTTTTGAAAGAAATCATTACTTTTGTAAGATTTACGTACACAACCCCGAAATAACTGAAATCACATATGGAAATAGTTGCAAGTTTAATCAAACTTTTCTTCGGCTCGAAAGCCGACAAAGACCGCAAGCAGATCGAGCCTTACCTCCAGAAGATCAAAGCGGTGTACCCTTCGATAGAAGCCCTTTCGAACGACGAACTGCGTGACAGGAGCGAAGCGCTGAAGAAACAGATCGCCGATTTCATCGCCCGGGACGAGGCCGACATCGTGGAACTGAAGGCCAAGCTTGAACTGCCCGAAACCTCGCTGGAGGAGAAGGAGCGTATCTCGAAGCAGATCGACGAGACGACCAAACGCATCGACGAGAAGATCGAGGAGAAACTCGACGAGATACTGCCCGAAGCCTTCGCCATCATGAAGGATACGGCACGCCGCTTCGCGCAGAACGACGAGGTGGTCGTCACGGCCAACGATTTCGACCGGGATCTGGCCGCCGAGAAGGATTTCGTCCGTATCGAGGGCGATAAGGCCATCTACGCCAACCACTGGATGGCGGGCGGCAACGACCTGAAATGGGACATGATCCATTACGACGTACAGCTGTTCGGCGGCGTAGTGCTCCACAAAGGTAAAATCGCCGAGATGGCGACGGGTGAAGGAAAGACACTCGTGGCGACGCTCCCCGTATTCCTCAACGCACTGGCCAAGAAGGGCGTGCACCTGGTCACGGTGAACAACTACCTGGCCAAGCGAGACTCGGAGTGGATGGGCCCGATGTACCAGTTCCACGGGCTTTCGGTAGCCTGCATCGACGACACGCAGCCCAACTCCGACGCCCGCCGCAAGGCATACATGGCCGACATCACGTTCGGTACGAACAACGAATACGGCTTCGACTACCTGCGTGACAACATGGCCTCGTCGCCGGCCGATCTGGTGCAGCGCAAGCACCACTTCGCCATCGTCGACGAGGTCGACTCGGTGCTGATCGACGACGCCCGTACGCCGCTCATCATCTCCGGCCCGGTACCCAAAGGCGACGACCAGCTCTTCGAGCAGTACTGCCCGGCCATCGACCATCTCTACAACCTGCAGAAAAACCTCGTGACGGGCCTGCTGGCCGAGGCACGCCGGCTTATCTCGGAGGGCAAGAACGACGAGGGCGGCGTGAAGCTCTACCGTGCCCACAAGGGCCTGCCCAAGTACAAGCCGCTGATCAAATACCTCTCGGAAACGGGCGTCAAGGCACTGATGCAGAAGACCGAGAACACCTACATGCAGGACAACAACCGCCGTATGCCGGAGATCACCGACGACCTGTTCTTCGTCATCGACGAAAAACTCAATTCGGTGGAACTGACCGACAAGGGACACGAGGTGCTGTCGAAATATTTCAACGAGGACGGGTTCTTCGTGCTGCCCGACATCGGCGCCGAGGTGGCCGAGCTGGAGAAGAGCAACCTCTCGGACGAGGAGCGTGCGCAGAAGCGCGACCAGGTGGTCAACGACTATTCGATCAAGTCGGAGCGCGTGCACACGATCCACCAGCTGCTGAAAGCCTACGCCATGTTCGAGAAAGACGTCGAATACGTGGTGATGGACAACAAGGTGAAGATCGTCGACGAACAGACGGGGCGTATCCTCGACGGGCGCCGCTATTCGGACGGCCTGCACCAGGCCATCGAGGCCAAGGAGCACGTGAAGGTCGAGGCTGCGACGCAGACCTTTGCAACGATCACGCTGCAGAACTATTTCCGCATGTACCACAAGCTGGCCGGTATGACCGGTACGGCCGAAACCGAGGCTTCGGAGTTCTGGAGCATCTACAAACTGGACGTCGTGGTGATCCCGACGAACCGCCCGGTGATCCGCGACGACCGCCAGGATTTGATTTACAAGACCAAGCGTGAGAAATACAACGCCGTGATCGAGGAGATCGTGAAGCTGGTCGAGGCGGGACGCCCCGTACTGGTGGGCACCACCTCGGTCGAGATTTCGGAGTTGCTGAGCCGCATGCTCAAGCTCCGCGGCATCAAGCATAACGTCCTCAATGCCAAGCAGCACCAACTGGAGGCGCAGGTCGTGGCCGAGGCGGGCCGCTCGGGACAGGTGACCATCGCCACCAACATGGCCGGCCGTGGCACCGACATCAAGCTGACGCCCGAGGTCAAGGCAGCCGGAGGTCTTGCGATCATCGGCACCGAACGCCACGAAAGCCGCCGCGTCGACCGCCAGCTGCGCGGACGTGCCGGACGTCAGGGCGACCCCGGATCGTCGCAGTTCTTCGTATCGCTCGAAGACGACCTGATGCGTCTGTTCGGTTCGGGCCGCATCGCCTCGATGATGGACCGCATGGGACTCAAGGAGGGCGAGGTGATTCAGGCCGGCATGATGACGCGGGCCAT
>OGJK01000996.1_pt1 | contig 27771 bp, 44 predicted proteins | sample 1571961 | NCBI WGS metagenome assembly OGJK01 (sample SAMEA2582120, study PRJEB24529) | metagenome | biome: Human gut stool | place: China | collected 2011 | reverse complement strand
GCAGACCCTGTGCAAGCAGCGCATCCCAGATGGCCTTGTTGCCCCACAGCTTCTTGCGGTCATCCTCAGTAGTGGCCTGATAGATAATCTCGGAGCGGTACTTCACGCTGTCGGTGGTTTCGGGCAGCTTCATGCCAAGCTGCTTGCTGCGGACGTACTTGGTGTGCTTCTCTTTGCAGCGGTTATAGTCGGTGGAGGTCAGAGGGTGGATGTTGAAGGCAAAGAAGAGGCCAGCGGCATCAATCAGGCCCTGAATGAAGTTCTCTTCGTTGGCCTTGATAACGCTCTTGGCCTCATCCTCGGTGTACTCAGTATCATCGACCTCAGGCACAGCAGCTTCAGAAGTATCAGTCATAAGGGAAACGCCTTTCTTAAAATCAGCCATCGTAAATGTCTCCTTGTCATAATATAAAAATAAACATGAGGAGAAGCTCATTGCCTCCCCTCATGCGGGTTACGGAACGGGTATCAGGTTATGCAGCCTTACGCGGCCAGCAGGCTTGCCAGCTTCGGGGGCTTGTTGACGAAGCAGTTGAACTGCCGCTTGATGGTATCGCCCACGGTGTAGTTCTGGATGTCGATATCGCCATCAGGCAGAACGTCACGGTACATGACGCGCTCCTCATCGCCATCGCGGCCACCCAGAGCACCCTGAATGTTCCAGCGGGGAGATTCGCCGATTTCCATGGCCGCCATCACATCGGTGAAGAACTCCTCACTCATAATGGTGATGGCAGAGAAGCTCAGGGTGACGGTATAGCTACCGGGGGTAGCGTGTTCCTGCATATCGCCCAGCACCTTGTACTTGGAGTTGGCGAAGTTCACAGTGGATTTGAAGGTTTCGATATACGCCACCATCACGCCGTTCTCGTTATAGACAGAAGCGTCCTTGCCAGAACGGGTGCGGCGGGAATCGCTCGCAGAAGAAGTGTTACGCATTTAGATTTCCTCCTCTCACTCGCTGTCCGTGGTTGCGAAACGGAACAGGAAGTCGGTGTAGATGTGCTCGGCAGAATCCTTGTCGATAACATCAATCTGGAACCATGCGCTGTCACCGTTGGGGATATACGCAGGGTTCAGAGCAACGGTGCCAGAAACCAGCTTGCTCTCGGCCACCATCTCATCGACAATGGTCTGCAGGGCACTGATAATGGCAGCGCGGCCAGCATTATCATTGTCAACCTTACCAACCATGTTGTCGTTGGTGGTATTGCAGCGGCGAATCAGCTCGTAGCGGGTCTTGGTGCGGCGAATCTTCTTCCATCCCTCGTCACGGTCAGCAGGCGGGGTGACAAGGGTGTTGATTGCGCTGTCAATCCAGACCTGGCCGGACTTGTTCATGCTCAGCACGATGCAGCCCTTCTTTTCGGCCTTGATGATCTGAGTGTTGGACAGAGGCTCGCCCAGACCAGAGAAGCCGTTGATAACGGTGTGGGTCAGGGAGGAGCTTGCGGAAGTCGCACCGATCAGACCGGCCAGCCGGGCAGCAGTCTGATAGCCGTCCAGCATGGTATCACCATACTGTGCGGAGGCGTTCAGAACGTACATCATGCGCTCGTCATTGAAAGCAGCGGCATGGGTCATGCGGTCATCAAGAGCAGTGCCCTTTTTCTCGGCAACGACCGCGGTCATCAGGCTGCCGACATCCATCATGCGGGACATGAAGGACTGCACCAGAAGATGCACGGCGTTGTCCTCAGTGTCCACGCACAGGGTATTGATCTCGAAAGGCTCCACCAGCTCCAGAGCGTCGGAATACGCACCGTTGTTGACGGTGGGATTCGTGCCAGCCGTAAACAGGGTCTGAGATACATCAGCCAGCTCTTTGGCGGTCTGGCCGGTCTTGGCAGTTGCGATGAAGTTCTTGGAAGCGGCAAAGGCCTCGACCAGTGCGCCAGCCTCGCCAGCACCGGCCTCAAACTCCACCTTCTCCACCTGTTTGGTGCCGGAATAGATGATGCACTCCTTGACGCTCTCATCAGCCAGCGTCTTGCGGACGGTGCAGGTCAGGGGCTTTGCACCGGGGTATTTCGCGGTCAGGGTAACGGCAGCAGCAGGGCTTTCGCCGCTACTCTTCAGGTCGATGGTTGCGGCAGTGCCGCCAGTGCCAACGCGAACCGCAACGATGGTCTTTGCGCCACCAGCCACAGCCTGAGCGATGGCATCGGTAGTCAGAGCATCGCCAAAGGTGTCCGTATAGTCCTCATCAGAGGACAGCTCAACGGCAGCACCGAGAGGGCCAAAGTCTGCGCGGAACAGAACGGCGGTCACGCCGCTCACTGCACCAGCCGTATCGCCGGTGCCAGTCTTGCCGATGTGGTAATACGCACCGGGGCGAACCTTCTTCTCGCCGGGGGTATAGCTTCCAGCCATATTATTTGACCTCCTTGCTCATAAAGGCTGCCACGATCTCCTTTGCCTTGGAGAGAGGGCAGCTCTTGATATTTGCGGACTTCATGGCAGCTTCAACGCACTCTTTCCGTGCGCCAAACAGTGCCATGGAATTCGCTGCGAACTCGCTGACGGTGTACTCGGCCTCAGCAGGGGCCTGCACGGTGTCAGCAGCAGCGTTTTTCGTTGCCATAGGTCATACCTCCTAGTAATTGATATTGGGGTGTCTAAGCGGGTAGCCGACCGCCTTGTAGCGGAGCAGACCATATCGCCCGGTGACGAAAATCTGTCCGTCCTTCAGGTAGTCGGATTTGAGGTTTGCAGTCAGCCTCTCCATGAACATCGGGGAATCATCCAGCATAGTGACTTCGCCATCGAGGGAGAGGCTGTTGAAAACAGCAGCGGCCATTTTCAGCCGGGTGGAGCTATCAGGGCAGAGCAGGGAGATTGCAATCTTCCCGTTCGTCCAGACGCAGTTGTTGGTTTCCTCCAGCTTCTCGATTTCGGTCAAGCGGCAATAAAATACCGGGGCTTCTTTGGAAGCCTCGGTTTCATCTGCCATGTGGTCAACTCCCACAACAATGCTGTCCGGGTACAGATTTTTGATATACCGGGCCATTGCCATAATGGGGTCAGGGTCGGTCGTTTCTTGCAGCGGATACTCCATGATGTCGAAGCGGATTTCAGAGCCAATGAGAAGTTCGTTCTTCTCTTCGGTCATCGAGAAGCCCTCAGTCCGCGCCCATGCAAAGGCGTACAGAGTGCCGTTGTCATCCTTGAGCAGGACATCTTTCAGGGCCTTCTTGACAGCCGGTTCGATAAGCTCAGGCACCGCCTCAGAATCGTTCCGGCAAATCAGGGCCACAGAAAGAGTGCCAGCACTCTTGCGCTCCCCATCGGCCTGCATATCAAAATTGAACACAGCCCGCGGGTACTGCGTGGCGCGGCCCCATCCGGATTCCCGGTCTCCCGGTGCTTCAGGAGTGAAGATAGCAGGCTGCCCGGCGTACCGTGTAAGGTATTTGGTGAGGTTTTTGGCCTCAGACAGCCGCTTGTAAATCAGCTCTTCAAGATTCATTGTTTGACCTCCGCAGCTTTCAGTTCGTTCACCTCGGACAGGTCAGCAGACCAGCGAACGTCCCACTCGCCGCGCTCCACCTCGGAAACAGGGATGGCAAAGTGGTTGATGACATTCCCAATGCCGGGGTGGAACATAGCAATGATGGTGGTATTAGTTACAGCAGTAACGACACCGGTGCGGCCCTTCTCCCAAGAGGCGTGTTTCGCATAGAGGGCGTAGCCCATCTTTACGGCCTCAGTATCGAACCGGGCGCGGGTTTCTTTGATGATAAGCTCCATCGGCTTCCTCCATTTTACTCATATTTCTCGCTGTAAATCCGCTTTATCTCAGGGGCGGCCTTGTCCACGATTTCCTGCTGGAACGGGCGGGCCGCCATGTGGCGAGTGCCATTTTCGAGATATACAGAATACTTCTCCTGACTTTCCAGAACGGCAGAAACGCGGATGCCGGAACCAGAAGAGGCACTTTCGACAGTGCCGTTCCAGTTCGTTCGCAGCATACCAGTCCGGCGGGCAGGAGGTTCACCGGGGGCAGATGCCGTATACCGAGCTTTGCTGTGAGGCTTGCGATATACACGGCCAGAACGCTGACCTCTCAGCACTTCCAGCTCAGCATTACGGAGGGCATTCGTGGCACGGACACCCCTTGAGGCCACTTCCTGATTGAGCTTCTGCACCGTTTCGTCAACGGCAATCTTCAGCTTGCCGGGAGCTTTCTTCGGGGCGGTCATTTTACGTCCGTCCTTTCCTCTGCATAGTAGATGGTGGCTATGCCAAGAGAACAGGCCGGGTCAATATCCACGATGTAGAAAAGCCTGTCACCAAGGATGAGCCTGTCCGTCCTCTCGGCCTGCTGGCCACCGCTCTGCACAATGATGTGAGTAACAATATGGTCAGCAGTTCCATGCGCCCTGTCGGCCTCCGTAGCCGTTGTCAGGAAGCCTTTCAGGAACTCCGTTCCGTCCCCGTCATACTGCACAGTCGGGCGACCATTTTTCAAGCCGCCCTTACCGCGCTCTATGACAAAGGATTTCGGGAGGTTTCCGGGCCTCAGGTACATAAACCGTGCGTTAATCATGGTGTCTGTGCCTCCAGACGTTCCCGGTGCGGTCATTCTCCATCATGCCGGTGTAGAAGTACGGCGGCTTCTTGCAGCAGTCAGGCGGCTGCGGAACGGACGCTGCACCCAGAGACACCTCTTTTTTGAGGTCTTTGTACATCTCTTTCCAGAGCTTCGCTCGCTCTTGGAGGTACAACGTCAGCGGGCCGGTCTTGGTGTTCACCTCATAGCTGAAACGGTGCGCCAGACTTTCCAGCAGCATCAGTTTGGCCCTTTTCCACGATTTCGGGTAAGCAGAGATGGCGGCCTCAATTTCCTCATCGGTCAGGGCCGTGGTGTCAGGGCCTCCCTCTGTGGCAGTATCGCCCAGCTCAAACCGCATCCTGTCCTTGCCATACTCAGCAATGGCAGAGGGGTCGTAATTGTAGCTTTTTGCCATACAGTGCGCTCCTTGTCAGCTCATCATGCCTTGTCAGGCGGGTGGGAGGCCGCAGAGCCGCCATTTGCATCTTCAGAGGGATGCAGGGCAGCCGCGCGAGCCTTTGCCGCTGCGCGGACGCTTTTGCGGCTGTCCGTGGCGTGGATAAGGATAAGAACATTCTCGTCCTCAACATCCTGCACCATGGCAGCAGCCTCGTCAGCCGTGGACTGCTGGAGGGCAAAAATAAAGGCTGCACCATCCACAGGGATGGGAACAGCCAAATCATCATCGCCCTTGATGGGAACGTAGAGCACGCTGCCGGAGTTTTCCCCGGCGGGTGCAGCAGCTCCAGCAGCAGGCTCATCGGTCTGCTCCACGATATAGCCGCAGGAAGTCAGAGAGCGCACACGGGAGGGCAGCACAGCACCATCAGGGATTGCATCACCGGGCTGGTAGGTTACGCCACCCAGAGAAAGAGTTTTCCGGCAGATATAGCTCATGTCGGCACCTCCGTTACACGCACTTGGACAGATAGCAGGCAAGGTCGTCAGAGGTCTTGCGCATATCAGTAGACAGCAGGCCCTCGACAAACTCAGCATGGGTTGCGGGGTCGCCCTCGAAAGTGCTGATGGCCATGTAGTTGCCATTGCCCAGCATATCCCAAGTGAAGGTGTAGCCTGCGGAAGGCTCATCCAGCTGCGGGTGGTCGGTGACATAGCACATCAGTGCGCCATCGCTCTCGCAGATGAAGTCCATATCATCAGGCTGGCCCTCATCAGCCTTGTTGTGGGTGGCCATCAGGACATGGACCTCGTTGAAGCCCAGCAGCTGCGCCAGCACGTTCTCGTTGACGGTAGCAGGGTTCGGAGTGGAGCCGCCGTACTTCACGCGCTCCAGAATGTCGGGGTGAGCCTTCAGGCCCAGATACGTATCGTAGCCGAGGCACAGCTTGTTCGGGGTGCGGCGGCCAGCCAGACGGATCTCGCGCTTGCGCTCATCAAAGAAGTGCACCGGGTCGAAGTTGGCATCGGTGAACTTCAGGAACTGCTTTGCACCGGGGACGCCAGAGGAAATGCCAGTGAACTCATTGTCCCACACGCCGGTCTTGAAGAAGTTCTCGGCAAACAGGAGGTCGAGGTGCAGCAGCATCTGCTCGTTGACAAAGCGGGTGCTGGAGCGGCGCGGGTCGATAGAGGCAGGAGCACCAGAGCGGGAGTAGTCCAGTGCGCCGATCTCATCCACGCCAACCAGAATCTGATCGACCTCGCACTTGTAGGTCTTATCAGTGTGGCCGCGCTTGGCAGGCTGCACCTTGCCAAAGGCAGGCTTGCGCTGCACATTGTCGCGGGAGATGTCGCCCTTCAGGAACTCGTAGTAGAAGCCCGTAGTGGTACTCACAGGGCACATCGGGAAAATCTTGGTTGCAACGTAGTCTTTGGGGTCGGCAAAGGCTGCCATGCTCATGTTGGACAGGTAGCGGTTCGGCTTCCAGCCCTTTGCAATAGCAGCCATGATGCCGGCAGCATTGTTCATATTGTCTCTCATAAGGTTTTACCTCTCTTTCTCCGGTCAGGAAGCCTTGGGCTTGTAGCCGGACTTGGTGAGCTGAACAGAAACAACCGTGCCAGCAGCTGCGGCAGCAGACAGAGCAATGCCCACGATGAACTGGCCGTCAGTAGCCTTCACAGCCTTGCCAGCGGCATCCGTGGCCAGCTCATCACCGGCAGCAATAGTGCCGCCAGCAATCCACTTGCCAATGTCCTTGACCTGAATAGTCAGGGAACTGCCAGCATCAGCGGCAGCATCATTGGTAAACAGAGACAGGCCCAGCACATTTGCGCCAGCGGTGGGCAGGGCCAGCTTGCCTTCGCTCAGGGCCAGAGCAATGCCCTGAACGCCTTCCAGCTTCTCCTTCGCCTTGAAGGTCACGGTTGCGCTCTCATTGATGGTAGAGCCGATAAAAGTAACGTCTGCCATGTTTTAGCCCTCCTTCTCACACTCAGCACGCAGGGTGGGGTCGTTCACAAGAACTTCGTCCAGAGCCTGAGCCTTGGTGACATTCTTGGACTTCATCAGCTCCACAGCCTTCGCCTCGGCGCGCGTCCAAGCATCAGGGGCAGAGCCATTGCCATGCTTGCCGACCTCAGAGAAGACAGCAGAGGTGTTGGCCATGTTCACGGCCTCGTCCAGAACGGCCAGATAGTCGTTATAGACAGTGCCGCCGGCAGCCTTCATGGACTTCAGGACAGGGAAAAGCTCATCTTCCTTCTTGCCAATGATGGCGTACTTCTTGGCAACCTCACGCAGCTCACGGTCGAGAGAATCCTCGCGGAACTTGCGCAGAGAATCCAGCTCAGCCTTCACAGCAGGGTCAAGCTGGGCGTATGCGGGGGCTGCAGGAGCTGCCGGTGCAGCGGGAGTGGTCAGGCTCTTTGCCACATCATGAGCAGGAGCAGCAGGGGCGGCAGGGGCCGCCGCGGGCGGGGTCTGGCCCTCATCAGAGCCGTAACGCTTCTCGATAGACTCGAAAAACGCCAGCTCTGCAGGGGTCATCTTGGACTTGTCGATTTTCATGGTATCGTCTCCTTCCGGCTCATCGCCGTTGTTTTTGGCCGCAGTGTCCTTGGATACGGGGGTATCCCCAGAGTGATTGTGCTTCTCAATCTGTTCGTTGATGGCATCCACAGCAGCCTTTGCAAGAGCAACGGTTGCATCATCCACAGGGATATTCTTCAGCACGACATTGGCTACCTTGCCAGCGGACCACTGCTCTGCAAAGTTCTTTGCGGCCGCATTGAACTCGTCAAGGCTTTCCAACATCGCGGTTTTGGTCGCATCCCCATCCAGCTCGTTATCGTTCAGGATGGAACAGATAGACTGATTGAGTGCAAAGCATACATCCCAGACCTCATCGCACACCCGGCGGTTTTTCATCTCGCCGTATGCCTCGGTAAACCCGACAGAGTTTTTCTGCACATCCTGCTCAGCACTTACCGGCTCCTGCGCCACGCCAAACATCTTCACAAGGCCAGAAGAAAGCCGCTTGAAGAATCCAGTGCCCTCAGAGCTATCAGCTCCGGCACCGGGTTCAGCAGCATCATCTTTCCGTTTGAAGAGCTTGATAAAAGCGTCCGGGTTTGCGCCCTCATCTACAAAGTCAACATTCGTGACTTTCAGATGCTTCAGTTTTGTTGCCACGTTCATCCTCCTTTCTATCAGGGTGAATATAATTACAGCCGGGAGCTTTCACCCTCGGCTGGAATTATCATTGCTGTTCGACTTCCACGCGCTCAGCTTCTCCCTCAATGGAGAACATGGTGTACTCGCCGCTCTTGACCTTCTCCCACACATCGCGGTCGGTCACATGGAAGCCTATCCACCATCCGACAGGCAGGGTGCCAGGTTCGAGGCCCAGAGCCTTCTGCTTTTCTTCGGTAAAAACGCAGCTTTCCACCAGCACGGCAACATCTCCTCGCTCGTGCATCTCGCCGCCTTCACGGTACAGCTCCACGAAACGGTAGGCAGCATTTTCGAGGTCTGCCGGGTCGATCATATCTTCCTGCCAGTCCTCAATCTGCTCGCCATCCACGCGGATGGCCACGCTCGCCCAGCCAAAAGCCAGCATCCGCTCGTCATCGCTTTTTGCAATGCGGAGGCCGTGCTTTTTCTTCACGCCGCCTTCAGCGGTGGGCGTATCAGGGGGCGGCGTTGCCGCGATAAGGTCATTGAATGCAATCATCGGTGTCCTTTCTGCCAGTAGTCGGCTGGCTGTTCGACATATTCAACAGTACACCCGCAGCGAGGATGCGCCGGGGGCAGCATTTTCTGCCCGGCAAACAAGAGCCTGCCGGTATAGCTAAAGGAATCATCCATGCCGATTTCCATACCGTCCAGAGCTTCGCAAGTTTCGCACACAGCGTCATCTCCAGATGTGCACCAAACCTTTATCATGGGGCCGAGAAGCCCGTCATGCTGTGCCTGCCGAATTCCAAGGTCTGCGCCTTGGTTGAAGGAAAAGGCAAGCTCAGTCTGCGCAATGGTGGCAGCTCTGTACTTGTGGGCCTTCTCAGCATACCGGGAGGCAGATTCGAGAGCTTTTGTCCGGGCGGCCTCAGCTTTCATTCGGGGGTGGTTGTCCTTGATGGAGGTCAGCACGGTTTCGTAATATCTCACAGTAGCGGCAGACTGCTGTGCAGTCAGACCGATACATGGGCGAATCAGGCGGGCCAGCTCATCAACGGTGTGTCCCTCGGTCATCTTCTGGGCCAGCAGAGCGCGTATTGCTTCCCGCTGCACCTCAGAACTCCGGGTAACGAAAGAGGCTCCACGGCTGGCAATCCATTGCGCTGCGCCGGGGGCCTCAGTTTCAAAATAGAATTTATCGAGCTGCAGGAGGGCAGGCTGTGCCATAGCTCCAGCCGAAAGAGCTTTCATCCAGACAGCGGAAAACTCCTTGTCAACGAACGTGGAATAGTCCTGTGTGAACTCCATGAACACATCTTCGTCCAGCTCCCCCCTCAGGACAGCTTGCCGTATCTCTTTGTAAGAGAGGGCTTGCTTTTGGTCATCCCAGAGGCGGCAGAGCTTTTTGATGGGCTCATCCTGCTCGTCAACGAGGTACTTTTCCAGCTTCTTCAGCACCGCGCTCTTTTTCTTGCTGCGCCGTGGGCGGGCCTTCCAGACCTCACCGGGATGCGGAATCCTTACCAGCATTCGCAACCCTCCCCAGACGCTTTTTTGCGGCCTCGATAGCCGCCTCGTCATCCTCCAGAGCATCGCTCTGCCCGGCGGCGGTCTTGGGCGGCTCAGGCTCAGGGTTGAGCCTGCGGCCATCCAGCAGCCTTGCCTCAGCAGGCACGGTATCGGTGGTGCGCTTGGGCAGCCCACCCGTCTGGCGTACAAACTCCTCCAAAGCCTCGTCAGGGATAAGGACACCCACGCCCACCATATCTTTGATGTAGGTGGACAGCTCTTTGAGGTCAACGTCCTGAATGTCCCCGTGGGTCATCTTCGGATAGTCCGTGATGCCGGAGAACTTCTCGCCGTTGATGTCAATCAGGCCCGGAATACCGTGCGCGTTGAACTCTTCGCAGATGATGTCCAGATAAGCACCAATGGCCATTGCGAACAGGTTGGTCTTGTCGCTGCTCAAAGCAAAAGAGCCGACCTTTTCATGGCCCAGCTGGATAAAGTCAGCAAGGACGGTCTGGCTGATTTTGGTGTCATATCTCTCGATGATGGCATTGGTATCAAACTGCCGGGAGCCGCCGGTGCTCATCAGCTCAAAGCTGTATCCGAAGGGCAGCACAACGCCCTCGCTCTCATCCCGGCGAACATTCTTCACCATGCCTTCCAGCCCGGTGCGCAGTTTTACCATATCGGGGTCATCAGTGTCCCAAGGGTTTATGCCTTCCGGGGTGGTGATGACAGGCAGACCGGCAAGGTCGCGCTCAATGCCGATGCCCTCTATCTCCTGAATACGCCGCTTAAAATACCAAGAGTGGTATGCGGTACGCAGGATAGAGCGGCCCTCAGGGTTGTCCTTGCGGCTCCGGGTGCGGAACAGCAGACACTTTTCGATGGGAATAGTAATCAGGCCAAAATCCGGCGGCGGCATCTGCGTCATGCCAGTGAGGTTGTCTTGGTCGTCATACTCCCACTGGTAAAGGGTTTCTTGGGAACGAATGGGCAGCTTGGCCCAGCCGATGAGACCATCAGAGAACTTGGAGTTGGTGCGCTTATCCTTCGTTCGGCCCATGCGCCGTTTATAGACGATCTCGTGCAAGCTCCAGCCATAGGTGAGGAAAGACAGGATTTCGGAGATGGTGTCAGTCCACGTCATGTCCATATCTTCCATACAGCTCTGCACGAATTCAGCGGCCTCCCGGTCCTTTGCCGTGCTGCCGCCCGGCTCCACATTCCAGCTGGCCTGCCGCACGAGCATCTCAACAGCAAAGAGGATTGCACCAACGGTTTCGTCATTGTTGGACATCTCGGTGAAAACCTCAGCACCTTTGCGGCCACGCAGCTCAGGCAAGAACTCTTCGTAAAAGATACCGCCGTATCTGCGCTGGCCAACACGGCCCAGCTCCTCAGAACCTTTGCTCATAGCGGTTCGCCTCCTTTCTTGTTATTTGTTTTTCCAGTAGCTGGCCTTCTGCAGCCCACCGGAAGTAGGGGGCGCGGCAGCCACCGCGCTGCTCTCCAGCTCAGCAAAAGCGGAAGAGCCTGCATCGACCATATCTTTGAATTTGGATTCAGGGAAGCTCTCCAGCTCCGAGAAGTACATCTCGTTCCAGTCGGCCAGCAGGACATCGACATTGCCATGTTGCCACTGGGCGGCAAAAGGCTCAGCTCGGACCTCCTTGCTGCCAGATTCGGCAATGGTCTTGACTGGGAATCCGGCCAGCATCTTCACAAAGCTCTGGGCCTGTGCTTTACCAGCCTGTCCGGGGTCTTTCGGCAGCCTCTCCACAACACGCTTGTGAGTTTTCTTATCCATCTGGGCGGTCTGTTTGATGTGGGTGCGGACATCATCAGCAGACAACCGCTGGTTGGTGACGTTCGCTACAATATAGCGACCATTACGCCGCTTGCCCAGCAGAACGCTGGCGGTATAGGCAGGCTCTCCGTTCTCGTCCTCAGCAGTGGCGGCCAAATCCCAGCCACGCGCCCATGCGACAACGTCTTTTGGCAGCTCATCCAGCAGGGTGACCTGACTGCGCTTGAAGTAGAGGCCCGCTGCCGCCTTGATCTTCCAGTTGCCGTTGAGCAGTCTTTCTCGTTCAACTTCCAGAAGGGCATTCAGGTTGGCAATATATCCGGGGTCGCTCTCCATCAGCACTTTGTTGTCTTGCAGGCGGGAGGCGATAAAAGTCACGCTCTTGCACTGCTCAGGGGTAACGCCGTGCTCTTTTTCCAGCTCTTCCACGCTCCCGGCGAAGTATATAGTGTCATTCAGAACGCACATATACCGCACCTGTCCGCTGCGCTCAGGGATGGGATAACCGGTATCTTGGTCAATCCACCAAGATATAAAATCGGCCACCCAGCTATCCGCATCGGGATTGCAGGTGGCTCGAACATAAGGCCGGATGCCGCAAGTAGAGCGGTTACGGCTCAGCATATAGAGGAACTGTTTGCGGCTGAAATGTGTCAGCTCGTCAAAGCCAAGGTAGCAAATTTCTGTGCCCTGCCAGCCCTTCAGGTCATCATCGTTCGTGATGTGAGCGAAGTTCAGGCGGGCACCGCTTCCAAATGTCCAATGCAGCTTCGGGGTCATACCCGGCACCGCATCAGGCACAAGGTCGTAAATCTTATGGCTGGCATCCCAAAGGCCGCCCTGGGCTGTTATCTGGGTATAGGAGTGACGGAAGATAACGCCGCCGAATCCCTTTACGCCCCTGTTCCGCAGTCCCTCCAGAAGCAGAGCATACGTCTTGCCGCCTCCGGCAGCTCCTCCGTAAATAACAATATCGGCTTTCGAGGCCATGAACATGGTTTGCGGGCCAGCTTGCGGGCCGATGGTTGCTGCCTCTCTCTTATCCCGTCCATTGTCAGGGATACAGATTGGCATATATTCCACAGTGAAGATTTTCTCATCTTCCTGCCCGGCGGCACCAGCTCCAACTTGGTCTGTCAGTTCTCCAAGCAGCCGAATTGATGCCGTATCTCCATCAAGAAGAGCTTTCTGCATCAATCGTGCCACAATGGCCGCGCTGTACGTCTGGTCATCCTTGGCAACGCCGTAGACTTCCAGACTTGCGCCCATAGTCTTTCCGACATGGGCATTCATGAGCTGTTGGGCCAGCTCTTTCATGTTTTTCTTGGCCCGTTTTGCTTCTCCAGAGGCGATGCCAGCTTTTCGCGCAGATTCAGACCTCTCCTCTGGCGTTTTTCTCGCGTTTACCTCATCAATAGGCATGAGGTTCTTTTCGTTGGCCACTTCGCCACCTTCCTCTCGTTTTCAGGGTGGAGAAGTCAGATGAAGCAGGCATCTTTCCGGCCAGCAAGCAGCATCTCGTGGACATACATATTCGGCCCGGTCATGCGGCAAGGAATGTCACACCCGGCCATATCGGTTGCAGCTCGGCTCTTCTTCTCCAAAATATCAGGGTCGAGGATGTGGCCGATGATCTGATACGGCTTGTGGCAGCAGTACATAACTTCGCCGCGCTCATTCAGGGCGATTTGCGCCCACGATGCGGTGCAGGATTCTTCCTGACGGTCCAGCAGCTCCCACTTGAAATTGAGCACCACCCGGCTGTCGTTCGCTGCCAGTTCCTTCACCGCCGCCATCGTCCTTGCAGCCTGCTCCTTCGCCATATCCAGAGCGTAGGCTTTCCCGCCAGTGCTTTCGATAGGTCGGAACGCAATATAATCCACAAGAAGGTCGCAATTTGCCTCGTAGAAGCGCATAACGTCATCAGGAGATGTAACAACACACTGAATGCCCAAAGACGTTCTTGGGCTGTGCTGGCGTTTCCACACGGCGTAGTCCTGAATATTCTTCACGGCAACAGCATACTTTCGCACACCGCGGCGGTGCTCGTAGCTATCTTCGTCCCATCCATCAAGGCTGACTTTCAGGTAGTCAGGTCTGGGCAGCCTCAGCACGTTGAAATTCGTGTTGATGCCATAATGCAGCCCCTTTTCGTCCATCCATTCGGTGATACGGTCAAAATCAGGGGTGAGCGTAGGCTCTCCGCCTCCGGTCAAGATGAAGCCCTCCACGCCCATTTCCATCAGGCGGGTGGCATACTTGCGGAAGCCCTTGAAGCTCATAGCTCTTGCACCGGGGTCAAGCTCCCATCTCCCGTATGTGCAATAGGGGCAGCGGTTATTGCAAAAGTTGTTCAGGAATATATCTGCCGTAATAGGCTTATGCTCTCCCACGATGCGGTCGAGGTGGGCGAGCATCTTATTCCCGGCGATATTCTGCATCGTTCTTCTCCTTTCGGTATTTCTGGTTCAGGATTTTCGGGACGCAGCAGTCCCAGTTTATCTGATGGTGGGTGCGCTGGTGGCTCCCTCCCATTTTCCCGATCTCCACACAAGACGGCATAGACATGACAGAGTAGAAAGATTTCGTGTACGTCCCGCTCTCCTTATACGCCTCAGTCATACCGCCGGACAGGCTTTGCGTCTGAATCTGCGTTACCTGACAGCGCATAAATGTGAAAAACAGTACGCCGCGGCTACCAAGGGTGGTGTAGGTAGTAACATCTTCGTTCATCGTTCCACGGAACTCTACGGGCGTATCGGTCCTGCAAAACATACTGTTCATGCACTTCCGCTTCAAGCCCATCTTGTACCCGCCACCATTCACACCGCCTATCATGTCACCACCCTGAGCAAGGGCAACCATAGCAGCACCTGAAGCATCAAGAAACGTAAGCATAGCCTCGAACAGGCCATCTAACTGCGGCCCGACCATGGATTTTCCCTTGAGCTTGGTTCCTTCCGGCCAGCGAATCAAGATGTCTTTGTAGTCATCATCCAGCATGAGGAAGTATTTCAGCCCCAGCTCTTTGGCGATTCTCCAGCTCTCATTTCGGGCGTACAAGATGGCTCGATGCTCGCAGATATTGTCCATCGTGTCAGCTCTGGCAACAGCAGCGGCCTTATCGAACATGATGACGTTCTCGGCTCCAAACTTCTCCCGGTACAGCTCAGCAGTATCATCTTCGTTGTCGATGATAAAATACAGCTTCCCGGAATACTTCTGCCGCTTCAAGGTGTCTGCGGTCACTACGTTGTCAGCTCTCCCGTGGGTCAGGATGAATACAGCAAAATCGTCACGCAGCATGGCTCATTCCTCCATCAGCTCAGAAACCTTGCTGGAGAGTGCCACAAAGCCATTGCGAATGGCATCATCTTCGTCAATGATAACAAGGGCCGATTTTTCCATCAGTTCCTGCATCTCAGGGGAGGCGTGGGCATAATACTCAGCGATTTTCCGATAATTGAAAACCGTATGCCGGCCTGCAGCTCTCAGCAGAAAGCCTTTTTCATCAGGCCGCAGCTTGGATGCTTCGATCTCCGCAATAAGGTCATCCGTCTTTGCGGTATCATACAGAGCAGAGAGGTCAGGGCATTCGCCGGTCGGCTCATACTGCGGAATGGTGGTTTCAGTGGTATAGGGGTTATCGGCTACGCCCTCGCTCAGGTCTACGGCTTCCAGAGCAAAGCCGAACTGCTCCATGTCGATATTGGCAATGCCAGCTAATTCCTGCGCCAGCTTCTCGTCATCCCACAGGGCAAGCTCACCGGTCTTATTGTCTGCCAGCCGGAAAGCATTGACCTGTTCTTCGCTCAGGTCATCTGCCACAACACAGGGCACAGTTTTGAGCTTCAGCTTCTTGGCGGCTTTGTAGCGGGTATGCCCGGCCACAATGACGTTGTTCTTATCCACAACGATGGGAACCTTGAAGCCAAACTCCTTGATGGAGGCGGCAACAGCATCCACAGCATCGTCATTCTGCCGGGGGTTGTTCTCATAGGGATGCAGCTCAGAAAGTTTCAGGCTTACGATGTCCACAGTCAGACCTCCCATATATTTAGTATTTTGGCAAAAATAAAGCCCCGCCGTGTGGGCAGGGTCATTGATAATTTTGCGCTAATATGATACAATAAAGCCGTCCGGAGTAGAGTTTCCGGGCGGCTTTTTCGCTTTTCAGGCTCCCCGCTGCTGGCAGGCTTTCACGGGAGCCTGATTTTTTTACACCTTGATTTTGCTATCGCGGATGATCTGTGCGGCTTCTTCAGGGGTCTTTGCAGTGGCCTCGATGAGCTTTGCCAGATTTTCCAGATACTGATTCAGTTCCGGGGTGGTCATTTCATCCATGTCCTCGCTTCCTTTCTGGACGAACCTTTTGCGGTTCCTCTCTACGCTATTATTATACTACTTTTTGTGTATTTTGTAAAGCGTTTTTAACGAAATTTTGGCGTATCCATGCACTTTTTAGACCGCATATTTGGCGCGGCAGAATAGAATCGAACTATCAACCGGCGGTTTTGGAGACCGCTGCTCTTCCAATTGAGCTACTGCCGTACAATGGCCGCCTTTCGGAATCGAACCTTCCGTGGCTACTCCCACGAACGCGCTCCACGTTGCGCTAGGGCGGCATCCGGTGACAATTTGTCACCAGTTCACTGCCCTCACGCGCTCCGCTTGCGCTAGGGCAGCATATAAAAATAGCCGATGGCTGGACTTGAACCAGCACCACAGAGCATCAGCCTCCCGGATGACAGGGGCCGGAAGGAATCAGCTCTGCGTATCGTCAGTGTGACGCGGGTTAAATGCCCGCCGCTCTGCATTGAGCTACAACGGCATATAAACAGCCCGTTCCTGCGGTGGTCAGCTCAGGAGCGGGCTGTTATTTTTGGACACACACGCGGGCGGCTGATAAGTACCGCCTTGGCGTTCCGGGGCCTCCGACTGGTAGAAAGCAAAAGTTTTGGAGGAATCCTAGAGAAGAAAGGTCTCGCCGTGTCAAAAGGAGAAAAGGAACCCAAACTCTTCCGGGGCCATGCCCTCGTTCTTGAACTCTCCGACCATCTCCCAGTACCTGTCGCCAACGCGGATGATCTTCTGCACCTGCTCATCGGTCAGGCCAAGCTCACACCGCAGATTCTGAATCAGGGCACCCCATGTGATGGCAATGCCATCCAGAGCCATGAGAAAGCCGCAGAGCTGATTCTGCCGCACGATCTTCCTCATATTGGTGGTCATCACCGCTTTTCCTCGCGGCTGGTGGCTTCCGAATTTGCCCATTGTTCTTTTCCTCCTGTTATCCCCACTGCTCAGACATAGCTTTCGCAACTCCGGGGAATGTTTTTGCTCGATTTTTAGCGCGGTCAGTGGTAAACATACCCTTGTTGCGCTCATCATGCTTATGTGCGTAAGAACCGGACGGACACCATGTAGCCACAGGCTCCACAATATCGGTCGGGAATAGTGGCGGCAGAGCCTTCAGCCAAAGGCAAGTTTTCTTGCTGTATGGGTGTCCATACTCATACGGCTGCACAGCTTGCGTATACGGTGGCAGACAGAAAACCTTACTCGGCACGGGATTTTCCACGCAGATTCTCGGCACATCTGCCCACCAGAACCGCATAAACAGGTCGCGGCCCTGAATGCCCAACATCACGCGGTCAGCTTGAAGCTGGTGCCCTTTCCAGAGATGCCGTGCGCCGGCATTGCTCAGGTATGTGCAGGGCGGGTGCGCAATGAGCAAGTCCCAAGCATCAATGTAATGCCCTTTATCATCCATCGTCTCAATTTGCCCCCCCCTCAGGGGCAACAGAGCATCGCCAAGGATGTGCCATTCCGGGTGACCGCCAGATGGTTCCTGAATGTCGCAAGAGTATGCTTCATGCCCTCGTGCTCGGAAAGCCTTGCAAACCTCTTGGCTCTCCTCGCAGGCTATCAAAACTTTCATGCTTCAGGTTCCTCCAGTTCAGGGCCTGTGATGTTAGGCATCCAGTGGGTAACATCATCCAGAGGAATGCACTCTCTGTTCTCAGCCCAATCTCCGCTGTCATACATGAATGCGGTCAAGATAGCACCATCAGAACAGTACACGATGACATCAACATTCGGGTCAGGCGGGTCTTTCTTTGCGTCTCTCCAGAGCTGGCGGGCCATTTCCTGCGGGTCAGCTTCAGGCAGGGCATCAATAACCCTATCCACGTCAGCCAATGTCTTGATGTAGCCCAGAGTGGCCTCCGCGAAAAGATGTTGCTTCAGGGTTTCAGCCTCAAGATATTTCCGCTTGCTCATGCCACGCCCTCCTTTTTCGGCTTCTCCGGAAGCGGCATCCAGCCTACGACCGGCTTAGCTATCGGACATTCCAGTGCATCTTCTGGTGTAAAGTGGCGGTATTCCCACCAGCCTTTCGGGAGCCTATACAAATCATCTTCTTCGTCATAAATGCCGTAATCATCGACATCTTCCCACTGCCAGAGGCTTTCGTACTGAGAAACAGTTCCGTCCTCATAAAAGGCCGTTGTGATGCAGTAGCCTTTTCCACAATCAACCAGCACCAGCACTTCGGTTTCGACCTTGGGCGGGTCGGTTTCCGGGTCTCTCCATACGGGCTGCAGGTTCTTGATGTCAATAACCGGGGCCGTCTCGATAAGTGAGGACGGAACGCCATGAAAAGCAGCGTTACCCTTGGTGATAATCATAACTTCGTGCTTGAGCAGCTCGTCACGGTCAATCATCGTCATATGGTACATCCTCCATTCTGAATCCACACATCGGACAAAACGGCGTTTTGAGGCCACACGGATTGACCTCTCCACATTCCGGGTTCGAGCAACGAGTTGCTGGTACACACCATGAGCCGTTTTTCCCGGCACAGACCTCATAGGAGCCGGGAATTTCCTCCCAGTGTGCCACAGGCCGCAGCGTTTTCGGGTCGATTGTAGGAAGTTTTTCGAGATCGGACAGCTCATCTTCGATGCTCTCGCAGAACAGGATGTCGGCAGCCTTGCCCTTGGCTTCCTCTTCTGCGAGGTCTTTTTTGAGGTCAGCTTCCAGTTCGCCAACATCGACCAGCCGGATGATCTTCTTTCCCTCAGCCATCTTTCAGTGCCTCCGGCGGTACGGCCAGCGGGAACCAGCAGTAAAAATTTTCAGGGTGGTTTGCCACGACAGAGAACAGCCATTTGCTGGCCTCGCCAGTCCAGTTTTTATGGACAGCCATAACACAGCCATTTTCGTCCGCGTCCTCTTTGGTAGGCTTCTTGTCAGGGGTGTTCCATGTGGGCTTTTCGGAAGGCTCCACCTCCAAAGTTGGAGCGGCGAAGATGCAGTTGATGGGCACGGCATACACGCCTGAGCCGTCCTCCTCTTTGCAGTAGATGGCCTGCTTCAGCAGCTCATTGGCATCCACAGGGCGAACATCATTTGCCATCGTCCTGCGCCTCCTCTCCGACCTTCCAGCCGATAAGGTCGCAGATGCAAGCCTTATCCTTTTTGCACCAGTGGATGATAAACCGATCAGGAAGGAACGACCCGTGGAATACGCTTGTAATACCGTCTCCTCCCAGAGTTTCGGTAATGTCTTTGATGGCCCAGTTCACAGCCTGCGTGACATCCACTTTTTCCTCGAAGATACATCCGCAGTTGCGGCACTTAAAAAGGCCGGTCCTTCTCTCAGTCATTCGTCTGCACCTCCTCAGGCTCCAGCATCTTCCGGCTGCAGCTCTGGTTGTAGCAGACAGGGCAGCAATAATGCAGATACTTCACCCCGGCCAGAATCTCCGGCGGCTGGCACATAACCATCGGCCTGCCGCAGTTCTGGCAGACAGGCCAGCCCAGTACGGCAACATTCTTGCGCTCCGCAAGACGTTTCTTCCAGCGTGGGTATTTTTCCTGTGCCTTCTCCCAGCATTCTTCGTAAAACTCCTGCATGGCAAAGCCGTTCACAGGCTCGCCCAGCAGGGCATAGATGCTGTTCAGGACATCCCCGAACTCCTCTTTCAGATTCTCCCAGCACTCTTCGATGGTCTTGGGAGTAGGGTTCGTGCCATCCAGAGCGCGGCGCAGCTTCAGCGCGGCCTGCGCACCTTCGGAATACTCTTCGGACATCTGCGCCAGAATCTCAGTCGGGGGCAAAATCTCCGAGACCTTCTTTTCTTCATCCATTGTGTAACACCTCTGTTTTTTCGATTTTCAGCTTCTCAGCAGGAAGCTCCGGGTGGAAGTTCCGGGCAGCGAAAAGGGCCACTTCCTCAGCCTCTTTCCGGTTCTCAGCCTTCACCTCATACCAACCGAGGTCAGCAAAGGCGATTTTGTACGTCATGGTCATGCGCTGTCCCTCCCAACAAAGATGCCTGTGTAGAGGCTTTCGCCCACGGAGTAGTGATAATACTCGTGACCGGCTGGAATGCCCTCAGAAGGCTTCTGTGTAGGTCTGAGTGCCATCTGGTGCCCTCCAGCAAGAATGAAATACTCCGCTCCGCTCACAAGTCGCCGCATCCAGCTTTCCGCAGGCTCAGCATGGAAGCTGCGGCCATCCATGCAGCACACGGCCAAAGCAGGCCCAACAGCAGGCCCAGCGGCCAACTCGAACAAGGAAAGCTGCTCAACTTCCATCGCCTGTCACCTCCACCGGGATGGTTCGACCCGCACAGGCTCGAACTCATCAAATTCCGGGTAATACCTTCTGGCCATCTCCACAGCCTTGTGCTCAGCGTCCTTCTCGTTGACCGCCTGCACATTATCCCAGCAGTGGAGGTCTGTACCGCCTTCGTTGCGGCACTCCACTAAAACCCTGAACTTACCCATTGGCTGCCTCCAGTCTGGTCTGGGTTGCCCCTGCTCTCAGGCGGGCAGCCTCCCTCGGCGTAGTAGAAATATCACCCTGCGCCTGCTTCAGGAACTCCACCCGGCGGTATGTAAGGTCCGGCGTTCGGGCCAGCTCTTCCAGCCCTCCAACGCTGCCTGCATACTTTTTGGCTGCCGGTGGCAGGCTCTCGAACAGCTTCTTCAGCTCTTCTGTGCCATCGCTCCGCATCAGACCGCCGCGTTCGTCTATTCCTACCACCATCGGCCAGTTGCGCCAGCTGATGTACTTCTGTGCCTTATGGGCGGCATCTGCCAGAGCGGACCACTCAGCATCCGGGTTGATGGCCTGCGAAAGCTGCTTGAAGATATCGGCCACAGTGATGGGATAGACACACACCCTGTTCGCGGCCAGAAAAGCCCTTTTGACCACCTCGCCGGGATAGTCCCGGAACTGGTACGTCCAGACATCCAGCATGATCTCCATCTCGGCATCGGTCAGGGGTTTCGAGCCGAGCTTATACAGAACGAAGTTCATCTGGATGAGCTTTGCAGCATCTTCTTTCGTCACGGTTCAAACCCTCTTTCCTTGTCCATCTTTGCCAGTACGCGGTCGAGCTGGCTTCCTACATCCTCAGCAGGCTTCCGGGCATTTCCAGCCCGGTTGCCTTGTTGCTGGCGGCTCTGGTGCTGTTCATCAAGGGCAGCCACGCCGCCGGGAGTGTGAACATTATCCCGGTGCCAGTTCATCAAGATGCCATTGATATACGCCCACGACCGCCTGTTTGACTCAGCGGCTCGGTCAATAGCCAGCAGAATCATCTCCGTGCTGAACGTCTGCCTCCAGCTTTGCAGCCTCTCCAGTGCAGACCTCGGAAAATCTCCAGCAACTTCCTGATAGTGCCGTACTATCTTCGCAAGGTCTTCGTCAACCGAATTTCCCTTAACTACTACAACAGTATCCGATACGTTAGTATCGTTTGTACTTTGTACTTTGTACTTTGTACTTTGGGGGCTATTGGTTTCGTTTGGTTCCTCAGAAAAACCATTTGGTTCCTTTTGGTTTTCTTTGGTTTCTTCGGAAGCCTCTTGGTTTTCTTCCTTTTTCTTCGGTCTGCCGCCCTTTCGTCCGGCCTCCCTGTGAGCAATAACGGCACGTTGGTATGTCTTTATATTCTCATCAAGGAACGGCCTCATGGATTCAAAGGCAACTTGTTCGATAGGCTCCAGACAATCCGTTTCTGTCCCGGTTTTGACATAAGCAGCCATAGCACGAAACACTTGCCGGAATGCCGCATCATCCAGAATATCGAGGAGTTTGAGCTTATCGAACGGAATCAGCAGCCCTTTTGGGCGGGCATTCTCAATTTCGTCCGCCATCTGCCCACCTCCTTTCTAACTTCAAAAACCAAATGGTTTCTGGTGGTTTATTTTGGTTTAGAACGGGAGGTCATCAGCATCGTCATTGATAATGCGGTCAGCATCATCGGCATACTGCTGAACAACGGGGGCAGGCTTAGAAGCTACCGGGGCCGGTTCTGCATCAAAAGGCGTGGGGCCTTCCTCTTCAGCAAAGCCATCAACGGCAGATGCAGCAGGCTCTCCAGCAGGGACCGCCGGCTGCATCAGGTCAATGGCCATCTGTACCCACCGGGCATTGACAAGGCCGCCAACGACCACCCCGTCAACATCCAGAAGGCTCCAGTACGTCTTGCCATTGGCTTCCCGGCTTTTCAACTCCTTACCGCAGACCTCCACAAAGTCGCCCTTCTGCAACAGGCCGTCCCACTGGTCGAGGTTCTTCCAGAGGCAGCACTCCACAAACACACTGTTCCACTTGCCAGATTCGTCCTTTACGCTGTGGGCCTTCACGCTCAGGCTCAGGAAGGAGTTGCCGCTTTTGGTTTCCTTCATTTCGGGGTCACGGGTCAGGGTTCCGGTAACTTTCGTTCCGGTGCTGGTCTTGATAATCACTGCTCATCGCCTCCAGTTCCAGCATTTGCAAAGGGGTCGCCCTCAACTTCGTCAGCTTCAACAGCCAGCGGTGCAGGCTCTTCCTTCTTGGGCTTCTGGATGCGGCGGCGGGGAGGAACAGTGCCAGCGGCAGCAACTTCCTCAGCAGACAGCTCGCGGAAATCGGCCTCTGCATCAACAGGAACTTCGCTCTCGTCAATCAGGCCGCCAAAGGTAGCAGGGAAGGCTTCACGCAGGGTATGAACCAGAGCGACCTTGCGAATCATAGTCGCAGGCTTGGTCACCCAAAGGGATTTTTTTGTGTCGTACTCGCTGAAGCTCACTTCCTCGTAGAACGGGCGGGAACGGTCCTTGCGGTAGGTCTTGGCCCAGCCGCCCAGCAGCGTTTCGCCCTCATAGATGATAGAGCCTTCACGGTGATAAATCTCTCCGGCCACATCATCCTGAAGGATGAGGCCTGCCTCAAAGCCATCATACTGCGGGTGCGCCTCTGCCATCTTCATGTAGCAGGTCTTGCCCAGAACAATGGTACTGGCCGTATCACCGTTCTTGTTGTCATAATGGATGAGGTAAGCTTCCTTGGTAAAAGGGTTGAGGTGGTACTGCTTGCACGTTTCCAAGAAGATACGGCACTCGGCGATGGTGGCTTCCTTGCAGATAAAGTTCCGCACATCATCAAAGGTGACGATCATGCGCTGGCCATCCATCGCCTCGATCTCCACAGGGGTGGAAGATGCAGCAGGCTGCATGGCCTCATTCTGCTGCCGCATCTGGGCAGCAAAAGGGCGGCCCTGCGTGGTGGTTGCGGTAGTAGTGGCACCATTGCCACCGGCTCTTGAAGTGAATCCCATAATAATTGACCTCCAACAAATTAAAATTATTTGATGCAGCCAAAACGGAAACCGCGCTCAGCAGCTCCCTTTTTGAACCACTCAATGTCCTGCTGGGTGAACTCAACCCAGAAGCGGTAACGGTTGCGCTCCGGGGATTCCTCAGCCTCAGACTGCTCAGCATCCACAGCGGCTTCGTTCACGGCTTTGAAATCCAGCCGCCCCTCAGAGGTGATAAACATCTTGGCTTGCGTTGCAGCAGCCGCGCGAGCCTTCATTTCGCGTTCCTCATCGGTGGGCTGCACAAAGACAGGAGCAGCAGCACGGGCACGTTCTGCGGCAATTCTGGCCGCCTCAGCTTCACGCTGAGCTGCGCGAGACTTTTCACGGCGGTTGTGCTCTCGCATGGCTTCGTTGACGCTCAGGCTCTTCAGGTACTCCGTGGTGCAGGCTTCCGCATCTTCGCCACAGGTATCTCGAATGGCTTCCATATCGCTCTTGATGTCCTCAATGGCCTGCCGCAGGTCTTTTGTGGCCTTGTTCAGGTCATAGGTCTTATTGAGCCACTGCGGAACCAGCAACCGCTCGAACGGAATGAGCGGCTCCAGCTCCCCGATGCTGTCACGGTAGACCAAACGCAGGCTGGAGGCTTTTTCCTCCCTCTCAGCCTGCTCCACAGCTTTCACCTGTGTATCAATGGCCCAGGATACCTGTGCACACTGGGCCTGCATCTTCTTGATGCTGCCCTGAAAGTCCTCCAGAGGCTTCATGTACAGCTTCTTTGCAGCGGTCAGAGATGCGCCAAGCTGCTTGTTCCAAGCATTGACCTTGGCACGATCTTCTTTGGCTCCCTTGATGCTCTCCGGGGTATACACCCGGCCAGTATAGGCAGCAAGCATTTCGTCAAGGTTCCGCTGGACTTCCTCTTCGTTCCAGCTCATAGCAGGAATGACCGGGCTTTGTACCCGGACGGTCAATTCATTTGTCATCGGCTTCATCCTCCCATTTTTCGTTTTCGGCCTCCAGCTCAGCAGCCTCAGCCATCTGAGCATCGGTCATAAAGTAATAGCCATCGGGCGGCTCCATCGGAGGTGCGTACCCATCAAGGGCAATGTCATACATTCCCCAGCTCACAGGTCAGCCCACCTTCCGGCTGTCATCGCTGCGGCTCTGGCTGTTCTTCACGCACCCATAAGGGCTGCTGCGGGTGTACCGCTTGTTGTCCTCATACATCCCATACAGAGAGAGGGCCAGACCAAATGCCAGCGAGAACAGAATCAGCGGGGCAGCCTTGGCGGCCTCAGCAGCTTCCCACTGGCCGTATGCAACAAGAGCATACTGCATGGCCTGATTCATCCAGACCACAACCTGACCAGCTCCAATCAGTGCCAGAGCTGCAACGGCCAGACCTTCGGCCTTCCGCATAAACCTACGCATTTTCGTTTCCTCCTACGTCTCAAACATCAAGCAGTATCTTTTTCGTTTCCTACGGGGTGCAGGGGTGCCAGAGGCTTGGGGTCATCTTTATGGACCTTGTAATACTCCAAATCCTCGGCCTTGAAATACAGTCTGCTCTTGCTGCCCTTCTCACCACGAGTGTAGGCAGTGAGCTTGCCCTCCCTACGGAGCTGAAGCACCCTAGAACGGTGAACGCCCAGAACCTCAGCAGCTTGGTCGGTGTTGTAGTATCCAGATTCGGGCACATTTCCCACCTCCTTTCTGTGTTTTCATATCAGCAGGCAAAACAAGCATAAATGAATTTCTTCGCATTGCAGTTGCTTTTCTTTGCCCTTGCTACTCCCAGCTCTGCGATACTCCGCTTTGCCACTGCATATCAAAGCATCGCCATGCGTTTTCTCGCCTTTCTCCGCCGTTGCAGGGTATCACATAACTGCTCCACGCCTTGGCTGCTCATCGCCCTTCCCAGCCATGCCCTTGCCGCGCCATGCGTCTCTAGGCAATGCCATTGCAAAGCATATCGCCTCGATTCGGAGCTATGCCGTTGCAGCACAAGTCATGTCGATGCTCTGCCGCTGCTTCACTCTTCCATGCAATTCCTTCGCGCCACGTCTCAAGGCAGTGCCATAGCCATGCCATTATCAGCAATTCCAAGCTGTGCCTTGGCGAAGCGAACCAGAGCGGACCGATGCCATTGCACTCAGTCAAGAACCTCGTAGGTGAAGCGGCCCTTACCAGAGTTGCGCCACTGGCCAATGCCACGCAGAACGCCATAGTCAAGCCACTCGCGGACGGCCTTCTCGTGGGAATCATCCATGCACAGCACCTCAAACTCACAGGTGGAGCCTGCGGGAATCTGCTCAGAGTTGGCAAGGCTGACGCGCTCGCCTTGTGCGGTCTGGGCACGGAGAGGACGCTGGCACTCAGACATCTCACCACTAAAGCAAATAGGAATCATCCGGGGCGAAACAAAAATCAGACCATCAATAACCTTCTTGTAGGCGGTGATCTTGCCAGATTCGTTCACGGCCTTCTTCTTGCCGGTCTCAGTTTTGCCACCAATGCGGCCCAGCATCCCGCAGGAATCTTTGAAGAAGCCCTTAATCTGGTAGTCGTACAGAACAGGCTGTCCAGCTTCGTTCCGGGGGAATACCGTCATGCCCTTGTCTGCCACAGCATCAGCTCCCAGAGCTGCCACCTCATCTTCGACAGTAGCAGCATCAGGGGACTTGCTGGCAATGAACTCACGGGCGATGTTCTGGTTGCTGGGCCACGTTCCCAGCACAGGCTCAGTAAAGGTAAGCCTGACCTTCAGTTTCTTCATGGTTGTATTTCCTCCCATTTTTTATTTGCGGTTGGCTCCCGCGACACCCTTTCGGGTGTTTCGACTGCTGCCACGCAGCCATCATCAGGCGGGTTCAGTCCTCCTTCTCAATGCTCAACAGGCTCATGCTGCCATACACACAGCCATCTTCAATGTCACGGGCCTTCTTACGGGCAGAGGCGATGGACACAGCCTCAATCTCACGGGTGGTTTCATAACCGCCATCCTTCAACTGCGGGTTGCCTCTCCAGAAGGTTGCGATGTACTTTTTCATGGCTCAGCCCTCCTCGTTGTACTCATCCACATCACGGCTGGACAGCCCAGCAAGAAAGATGCGGTGCTTGCCGTTCTGGTCACGCTTCCAGTCGCCACCCATCATGCAGATGGCTGCGATGTAGCCCTGATACAGACCTTCACAAGCATTCCGCTGAGCTTCGGTTGCATCCTTGCGGTTCATGCCGAACCACTGAGCGTCCATAGAGAGGGCCAGAGTGTTCAGCCCGGTGTGAATCTGGTCAATGTACATCTTTTTCATCTCTCAGCCCTCCTTGACAAGCTGCATCATCTTGCGGATGCGGTTCCACTGCTCTTCATTCAGGCAGCCACCATTGTTCACAAAATCTTTGGCGAAGCAGATTTCCTGCTTCATCTCGGTCTTACTCATCTCGCTCAGGTTCTTCATGGTATGTACCTCCGGTTGCTTTCGTACTACTTTTGACAGTGCTATTATACTAGCTTTGAGCTAATTTGTAAATAGCTTTTCGCTAATTTCTTGATATTTTTTTAGCGAAAAGCTATTTTCTTTCGGAAAACGCCGCCACCAGAAGATGCTCCAGACATTCGTGCCGGGAGCATCCAGCAGCAAAAAAGAGCACCAGCCGCAGCCGGTGCTCTCAATTCAAAATAGGGTTGTCTGCCCGGAATCCTCCGGGGCCTCAGAAGGAGGCTTTGCGGATCTGGGCTTGTAGATACGGGTTTGGGTCAAGACATCAATTTCGCAGAACTGGAAGCCCTTGCAGTGATTCAGCCGCCGCAGGGCAGGGCCGTCCAGCATCTCGTCTTTGTAGCTGCAATAGGCCAGCTCGTCATCGTTCAGACAGGCGTTACAGCAGTACCGGCAGTATTATTTCATCGAGGTGCCTCCCAGAATCCAAAGGTTGCGGGAAGTTCCATCCAGTGAGTGACACGGCATCCAGATTCACCGTCGCAGTCATCAGGGGAAAGCAGAGCGTTTATGACCATCGAGCTGCCAAAGCCATCATATACTGTGAAAATTTTCTGCTCCGGGTTGTAGGTAGCAGCAGCGGCGAACTCTTCCTCGTTCAGTGTCGGCTCTGGCTGGTTCCAAAGGCCTGTCCAGCCCTCACTCCACCGAATGACATTCACAATGCAGCGGGCAAACGGCTCATCATCTCCAACCTCTGGCAGGCGCACTTTGACGCTGACCCAATGATGCACACAGTCTGATTCCGTACTGAGCAGATATTCAACAGGAACCTTCAGCGCTTCAGCGATCTTCACAACGGTGTCGATTCTAGGGCTGTTTTCGCCTCTTTCGTACATGTATACAGCCTGTTGTGTCGTGCCCATCCGTTCCGCAAGCTGCGTCTGCGTCAAACCGGCATCCTTCCGCACCGTGCGGATTTTCTCTCCGATAGAATCAGACATCTTTCAGCTCCTCCACGTAGCACCAGCTTTGAGGCGGGCGGTGCAACGAGCAATATCCATTCAGGCCGCAGGTAGGCGGTACCATCCTATCGCCAGAAGGCTCATAATACTCGCAATCCTCATTCCCGCAGACGCTTGTTCCGAACAGACTACTAAAGCCATGTTTGGAGAAGCAAGACAGCGGCCTTGGCTTGTCATAAATCTTCAGGTCGGAGATGTGCCAGCCGCAGCCGTCACGGCCTTTGAGATATTTTTCGGCGGTTTCCTTGC
>OGJK01000963.1_pt1 | contig 28201 bp, 28 predicted proteins | sample 1571961 | NCBI WGS metagenome assembly OGJK01 (sample SAMEA2582120, study PRJEB24529) | metagenome | biome: Human gut stool | place: China | collected 2011 | reverse complement strand
AATGAACAAGCTCATTGTATTGCCAATTATCTTTTTATGGCTGAACTGTTACTAATACAATAAAAAAAGTTTGAAAATATATTGACAAATCTCCGAAAGTTAGGTATAATCGGAGGAGTGTTGTAAAGGAAAAGGCTAGGAGGTGGAATGTAATGTCTATTTGTCCAAAGAATAAATCTTCAAAATCAAGAAGAGATAAAAGAAGAGCAAATTGGAAGATGTCAGCACCAAATTTGGTAAAATGCAGCAAATGTGGAGCTTTGATGATGTCTCATAGAGTATGCAAGTCTTGCGGTTCTTACAATAAGAAAGAGATACTTGCAGAAGCAGCTGAATAATCAATTTGAGAATTTATAATGGTTTTGATTTAGAAAAATGTCTGGTTTAGCATAAGGTAAATAATTATTTTATTGAAGTATATGCTGACATCAGACACTGGATTTAACAGAGATGTACATATATTTAGAGCTATGTCATCTCTGTTTTTTTGATTTACATATGCAGACTTTCAAAATGTTTGAGTTGAAAAGTATTTTATCTTGATTTGATGTCATAGATTGATATATTGCAATGTAATTTTTGCAATCCTGCAGTCACACCTGGTCTTGTTGACAAAGTGGCAGGGCAGGTCAACATATATTAATTTGTAAGCAAACAAAATATATCGGATTGGAGAAAAATATTTAGGAATGAAAAATGTTAATAAAAAAATAATATTTTTATTGAGTTTTATAATGTTATTATGCATATTTAGCATTATTTTTGGAAAATCCATCAATGCAAAACAAGTGAATAACAAAAAAATCATTTATGTATCTCAGAAAAGAAATAAAAAATCAACGGGCAGTAAAAAATATCCGTTCGTTTCTCTGCAAAAAGCCATAGATAAAGCTGATGCGGGAACAGTAATTTATATAAGAGAGGGAAATTATAAAGGACCGTTTATATTTCACAAATCAGGGAATAAAAAAAGAGGATATATTACAATAGCTGCATATAAAAATGAAAAAGTGAACATATCAAATAAAGATAATATAAGTGCGGCAGTATTTGATATGGGAGGACAGAGTTATATCAAAATACAAAAACTTCATATTGGAAATATTAAAGCTGAAAATGTATGCGGCATATTGATGAAAAACAGTGAAAGCAGTATTGTGATAGAAAAATGTGAGTTCAGAAATATAATTACTACAAGACCTGGAAGTATTGAAAAGCCTGGTGGTGAAGCAAATGCTGTACTATTACTTGGAGAGAAGAAAAAGAGCATTCATCATGTTTATATTTTGGGAAATAAAGTGCATGATAATATAAACGGATGGTCTGAAAATATATCCGTGGCAGGTAATTGTACAAATATATATGTTCAAAACAATAAGGTTTACAATAATACGAATATTGGAATAGATTTTTACGGAAATGCAGGATATTGTAATGATTTAACAATGGACCAGCCAAGAAATTGTAAGTGTATTGACAATACGGTTTATAATTGCAAAAGTTCATTTGCAGAAAATGCCGGAATTTATATAGATGGTGCTAAAGATATTTTGGTAAAAGGAAATAAGACATTTAAAAATCACTATGGAATAGAAGTAGGCTCTGAAGAGTGGAAAAGTTATTATACAAAAGAAAATTATGTAAGAGGCATAAAAATCAGTGAGAATATCATGTATAATAATTTGTATTGTGGGCTTCGTATTGGAGGGTGGAGTAATGATAAAACTACTGGTACGGTTTATGATTGCAAAGTTATAAATAATGATTTTTCAAAAGGTAATAAAAAAGATGAAATAATACTGGCAAAATGTGACGGTATCCTGTTTAAGGATAACAGGTTTAAAAATAATTCAAAGTGTCCTGAAAATATTAAATATGATGACGGGATAAGCAGGAATAAAATAAAAAACATTGTTTTTAAATGATTATTTTTATTGTATATGAAAATGCTGTAAAATAGTGTGACACCAACGAGAATTGCGAAGCAATTCTTGGAGGGCAAAACGCTGTTTTGCCCTTTTAATAAAAAACAGCATATGTTAGCATATGCGGAAATGAGGGAAAATGCGTTTTATAATTCAAAGAGTATCAAATTCAAAAGTGACGATTGATAATGAGATAAGAGGTCAGATAGGAAAAGGTTTTATGGTGCTTATAGGTGTGGGAGAGAGTGACACGAAAGAAATTGCAGATAAGATGATACATAAAATGATAAATCTGCGTATTTTTGAGGATGAGAATGGTAAGACAAACTTAGGTTTAAAGGATGTGGGTGGCAGCCTGCTGCTTATATCGCAGTTTACATTGTATGCTGACTGCAAGAGAGGAAACAGACCATCATTTGTCAAAGCGGGAGCACCTGATATGGCAAAAGAATTGTATGAATATATAATATCAAAATGCAAAGAGGAGATTGAGATAGTAGAGCAGGGAGAGTTTGGTGCAGATATGAAAGTTGAACTTTTAAATGACGGTCCTTTTACCGTGCTGCTGGATAGTGATGAACTGTAGAGTAAATAGGAGAATATTGTGAATATCCCCTGACTTTATATCGTTTTTTACAATACAACAAAATATTTTAATGATAAAGTCTAATCAACAAATGATTAAGACAAAGGCGTCTGTTAGAGATAACAGGCGTCTTTTGTTTTTCTTATATAAATGGCATATATGTGTTCTTTGTATAAGAGAAAGTTTTGAAATAGGATTTTTTTAAGAGCAGGAAGAAGAGTGGATTAAAGAGATTAAGGAGGTCTGATATATATGGAAAGAATAGAAAATCATCCAATCTTAGGGGAGACACCTAAGCGTAAGAAAGTCACTTTTAGTTATGACGGAAAACTTCTTGAGGGATATGAGGGTGAACCGATTGCTGCAGCGTTAAAGGCAGCGGGTGTTATGGCTCACAGATATACGGCGAAAAAACATGAGCCAAGAGGAATTTTTTGTGCAATAGGCAGGTGCACGGATTGTGTAATGATAGTTGACGGTAAACCAAATATCAGGACTTGCATTACACCTCTTGAAGCAGGAATGGTCGTGCAGACACAGTATGGTGTTTCGGCAAAACCCGATGCATAAATTATCTGGATATTATCAGGAATAAAGCTGTTGACAGATATAAAAGATATGGATAAAGATAGAATAAACGGCAAGAATATTTAAATAACAGTTGATAGTTATTTTTGAAGAAAAGTAAGTGGTGTTTTGGCACAGATAAAATTGAGCTTTTGAGTTTGGTATTGGATAAGAGATCGCAAGAAAAGAGGTAGAGTTATGAAGATAGAACGATATGACATGATAGTTATCGGTGCAGGTCCGGCTGGTTTATCGGCAGCGATAGAGGCGGCAAAGAAAGGTTTAAAACCTATTGTGTTTGATGAAAATGCAAAGCCGGGCGGACAGCTTTTTAAACAGATACATAAATTTTTCGGTTCAAAGGAACACAAAGCTAAAGTGAGAGGATTTAAGATTGGTGAGGAGCTTCTTGATGAAGCTGAGAAATACGGTGTTGAGGTTATCTTAGATGCAACAGTCGTAGGTCTTTATCCTGAAAAGGAAGTTACGGTAAAAGTTGGCGGGAGCGTCAGGCATTATAAAGGAGATGCAGTTTTAGTCGCAACCGGAGCAAGTGAAAATATGGTCAATTTTGAAGGATGGACTAAGCCGGGGGTTATCGGTGCGGGAGCTGCACAGACAATGATGAATCTTCATCACATTAAACCGGGAAACAGGATTTTGATGCTCGGTTCAGGAAATGTCGGACTTGTTGTAAGTTATCAGCTTTTGCAGGCGGGATGCGAGGTTGTAGCACTTGCAGATGCAGCTCCAAGAGTCGGAGGATACGGAGTTCATGCAGCTAAAATTGCAAGATGTGGCGTGCCGTTCTATCTTTCACATACTATTGTAAGAGTTGAGGGTGAAGATGCCGTCACGGGAGTAGTTATAGGTCAGGTAGGAGCTGACTGGAAGATAATACCCAGCACTGAAAAACATTTTGATGTTGACACGGTCTGCCTTGCTGTCGGTTTGTCGCCAATGTCACAGCTTTTAAAGCAGGCGGAAGTAAAGATGAATGATACTAAAGGCGGTCATGTCCCTGAGATTGACAGGTACGGTGCAACAAGTGTTCCGGGAATATATGCGGCAGGTGATGTTTCAGGCATTGAGGAAGCAAGCTCAGCAATGATAGAGGGAAGAATGTCAGGAGCTTCTATTGCGTGCTATCTCGGATATATGACGGAAGAAGAAAGAGATGCTAGAATAGAGGAACTAGAAAATCAGCTTGAAACATTAAGACAGGGTATGTTTGCTCCAAAGAACAGAGGTAAACTTGTCGAAAAGACAGATGAGGGAATTGATGTTTCTATGAATCTTTTAAGCAAAGGTTTTGTGGCTGATGATGAGATAGAAAGATTTCCGGGAGTCACACATCAGAAAGGAATACACCCAGTCATCGAGTGTACGCAGAACATTCCTTGTAATCCGTGTCAGGATGCCTGTAAGATGGGCTGCATCCGTATAGGAAAAAATATTACATCACTTCCTGCTATTGATGAGGAGAAAAAGTGTATCGGTTGCGGAATGTGCGTGGCATCATGTTCAGGTCAGTCAATTTTCTTAGTTGAGGAAGATGTTGAACCGGGATTTGGAGAAGTCACAATGCCATATGAATTTTTACCTGTTCCTGAGGTTGGCGATAAGGGTATTGCACTTGGCAGGGACGGAAAAGAAGTATGTAAGGCAGAAGTCACAAAAGTGAGATATGCACCTGTATTTGACCACACGAATCTGCTTACGATAAAAGTTCCTAACGATATGGTAATGAAAGCAAGATTTTATAAGAAAGAAGCATAAGGAGGGTTTAACTATGACAGACATTCAGGCAAAATTAAAAGAAATAGGACCATTTGTTGAGGGTGCTGACGACAACCTTCTGGTATGCCGTTGTGAAGAAGTGACTAAGGGACAGATAAGAAAAGCTGTCCATGAGGGAATATTTACATTGGAAGAAATGAGAAGATATTTGAGATCGGGAATGGGACTTTGTCAGGGGCAGACCTGTGGGAAAATGGTAAAATCAATTATTGCATCTGAACTTAAAGTATCTCCGTCAGAGGTTGTACCTGCAAGTTCAAGAGCACCAATGAGACCGATTGAGATGTGTATATTAGCAGAGGATGGAGGTGCAAGCCATGAATAAAACAGCAGAGGTAGTTATCATAGGTGGTGGAGTAAACGGATGTGCAGCTGCTTATTATCTTGCAAAAAAAGGTGTTAAGGATGTAGTTGTACTTGAGGCGACAAACAGTATAGGACATGGAGGTTCATCAAGAAACGGCGGCGGTGTCCGTCAGTCAGGCCGTGATGTAAGAGAACTGCCATATGCAATGTATGGTATTAAAAATATGTGGCCTACATTGTCGGAGGAGCTTGGTGTAGATACTGAATATACCCAGAAAGGAAATTTGCGAATGGGTAAGACAGAAGAACATCTTAAAAAGCTCCGGACACTTGCAGACAGTGCAAAATCAGTAGGTCTTGATGTGAGAATGATAGATGAAAAAGAAGTCAAAGAGATATGTCCTTATCTTTCAGATGAAGTTATAGGAGCAAGCTGGTGTCCTACGGACGGTCATGCAAATCCTCTCACAACAACACTCGGATATTATAAGAGAGCACTTGAGATGGGAGTAAGATTTTATACTGATGCACCGGTAAAAGCATTGCAGAAAGTCAAGGGAAAAGTAAGAAAAGTAATCTTAAATGACGGCACTGTATTTGAGGGCGAAACAGTAATTCTTGTGGCAGGCTATGAAAGCAGGGAGATAGCAAGAACCATAGGTATTGATATACCAATGACAAGACTTATAGATGAATGTCTTGTGACAGAAATGCAGCCGCATATGATAGATGTAATGTTTGGCTGTGCTACGGCGGATTTTTACGGACATCAGACACATCATGGTTCATTTGTATTTGGTTCAGACTCCGGATGGGAGGTGGTAGACGAGATGGTAGACCCGTCAACAAACACGGCAGACCCGTCAAAACTTATCACAAATTCAATGACATTATCGGCAAGCTGCAGGGCGATTCAGAGTTATATACCTGCACTCAGGGACGCAAAAATAGTAAGAAGCTGGTGCGGATGGCTTGACGAAGCATTTGACGGAGTACCTTTTTTAAGTCCGGTAGAAGAAGCACCGGGACTTATACTTGCGTGCGGATTTACGGGACATGGATTTGGAACTGCACCTGCAGTCGGACTAATGCTTGCACAGATGGTAGTCGGCGAGAAAACAGTGGTTGATATAAGTGCACTTAATTATAACAGGTTTAAGCCGGTGAGATAATTTTGATAAAAATATGATTATTTTAAAAAGTAACTTACGAGTTAGGGACTTGTGGGTTACTTTTTATTTTTAAAATCATTTAACACTATTAAGAAAGTCTTACATAATAAGTGGCTGTGTGGACTTTATCTTGACTGATTTTGTTTTATAAGGATTATTATATTCATAAAATTAATGATAGAATACAGACCAGTGATAGTAGGGAAAAAGAAAATACTAAGAATTGATGTTCCTGCGGCAGACAGGCACGATAAGCCGGTTTATATTGGAACAGATCCAATGAAAGGCACTTATAAAAGAGATTATGAAGGTGATTTCCTTTGTACAGAGGAGGCTGTCCGGGCAATGTTTGCAGACCAGAGAGATATATCTGGTGATGTAGAGGTGTTGGATGAGTTTGGGTTAGATGTGTTGAATCAGGATACAATAAAAGGCTATAGAATTATTTTTGAACAGCTTCACAGTGGACATCCGTGGAATGCCCTTGAAAATGATGAATTACTCAATACATTATTATACAGACAGAGTGTCACAGATGTCTCAGGAGATTGGTATTGATAATCGTTTTAAGGAGCATTTGTCGCAGTATGGCAATTTCTGGAAAAATAAGCATCGTATTGAGAAGTTTAAGGAACTTGGAATTGACTATTACAATGCACAGACGATTGATATTGGTTTGATTGCCGTGCTTACAGATGTGAAAACTCCGAATTTTGAGGAGGTCGTTAAACAGATGATGCTAGGTGACAGTGGAAAATACTTTAAGGCATTGGCTGATAATGCATTGACTGATAAATTCTGGGTAAGTATTATCTTGTATTGGCAGATGCTAGTGATGAGAAGAATATTTTACAGCAGTATGAGTTTATGATTGATATTGCATTTATGGATGATTTTGGCAGAGTATAAAAAACATAATCCTTGTATCGCTTTTTACAATACAAACAATATAAAAAAGAATAATATGATTATTGTAAACAATACTTGTAAAAATTTTACAATTATGGTATTATCAATACATGACAAAGGTGTCAACGGTTAAATTCCGTTGGCACTTTTTTGTTTTATTATGGCATAATTACTGAAAACAGCGGTAATGCATATATAATATAAACTAAATTTATTCCTTTGCCATGTATTGTGAAAGTTGGATAGTGTTTATACTACAGTTATGAACAGTAATGGAAGCGGAGGGATAAAACATGAGTGCAAAAATTGATTTTATTTATTTAAGTGAACCGGACATGATAAAAGCCGGTGTAAAAGATATGGGTAAATGCGTGGAAGTTATGGAGGACATGATGGTCACTTTGAACAAAGGTGATTATGTCATGGGAGGTGAAAATCATAACTCACACGGATGTATGGTGACTTTCCCAGATAATCCGGAGTTTGAGGGGATGCCAAAGAATGGTGAGGACAGAAGATTTATGGCAATGCCTGCATATCTTGGCGGCAGCTTTCAGATGGCAGGAATGAAATGGTATGGTTCAAATATCGAGAATAAAAAGAAAGGACTGCCGCGTTCCATTCTTATGATGATGCTAAATGATAAGGATACAGGTGCTCCACTTGCACTTATGTCCGCTAATCTGTTAAGTGCATACAGAACAGGTGCTATTCCGGGAGTCGGAGCAAAATACCTTGCGAGAAAAGATTCAACAACAGTTGCAATAGTCGGACCGGGTGTTATGGGAAAAACAGCACTTGCAGCATTTATGAGTGTATGTCCTAAGATTGATACGGTAAAGATTAAAGGTCGTGGCAAAAATTCGATAGACTCATTTGTTGAATATGTAAAGAAAGAATTTCCACAGGTAACAACGATAAAAGTATGCGAGACTATGGAAGAAGCTATCAGGGACAGTGACATAATAAACACGGCAACATCCGTAGGTGACAAGGAAAGTCTTTTCCCTTACATAAATGATGAATGGATAAAAGAAGGTGCACTTATATGTATGCCGTCAGCAGCAAGATTTGATGAAAAATTTTATCTTGACGAAAACACAAAGCTGGTGGTTGACAATTATAAACTTTATGAGGCATGGGCAGATGAATATCCATATCCAAGTTATGACCCGGTACAGGTGGTCGGAGCAAAATTTATGGATCTGCTGCATGACAAAAAGATAACAAGAGAAGAAATTATAGATATAGCAGATGTTATCACAAAGAAGGTTTCGGGAAGGGATAATGATAAGCAGAGGATAATCTATTCAGTAGGCGGTATGCCGGTTGAGGACATAGCATGGGGCGAGACTGTTTATAAAAATGCCTTAAAGCTTGGAATAGGAGTGAAACTTCATTTGTGGGATGAACCTGAACTTCATTGATTGTGAGAATGTCTGCAGGAATGGAGATTACTATGAAGCAGACAGATATTATAAATCCTTTTCAGCCGTACATGACTTTGGAGATGGATGGTTACAGCCAGATTAACAGAACTGATTACGGAATTTCACACTTTTATGAATTTACGATTCATGATGAGAAAAAACACTGTATTCAAGCCGTTCCTGATGCGAGCATAGATTTGCTTTTCAATATAGGCGAAAACAAAGTTTCGACATATATCAGCGGGACGGTGTTCGGTGTAAAGAAGTGGGAACTGGGTACTCAGGACGATTGTTTTGGTGTGAGGTTTCAGCCGGGACAGGGAATACTTCCAAAAGATATTACAATGGAAATGATAGTTAATGATGACATTGAAATAGATGGAGATATTTTTGGGAAAAATCTTACGGAGAAAATTGCATTGGCAAAGACCATGAGTGAGAGAATAGAAATATTCAAAAAGGCATATGAAGATATGGTTTTAGGAAGAAATTCTCTTTCGGATAAGGAAAAGATAAATGAATATCTCGTAAACAGAATAAGCAGGACAAAAGGCATGATAACAATGCGGCAGCTTGAGGATGAGACTAACTATTCAGCCTGTTATCTGAGAAGAATATTTAAGAGCTTTCACGGGATTTCACCAAAGCAGTTTGCTCAGTATATCAGGTTTCAAAATCTCCTGATGCAGGCAGACAAAGAGGGTGTCAGGTATGAACAGGTGGCACTTGATTGTGGGTATTACGATGAACCGCATATGATGAAAGAATTTAAAAAATATTCAGGTGTTACTTTAGAGCAATACAGAAAAATGATAAATACTAACAAAAGAGTGAAAAATTAAAATTTATAAGTTGTAAAGGAGAGTAAGACTATGGGAATATCTAAAATAGAAGTAATAACGGGAATGTCGAAACTTACAAATCTTATTAGCGAGTTGAGCAAAGTAGGTGTGCGTGGCGTGACTGTCATGCAGGTGCTTGGCTGCGGCATTGAGCTTGGAACAAAAGAGTATGAAGTTGAATTAAATGAAGTCATGGAACTTTTGCCAAAACAGCAGATAAATATTGTAGTTGAGGATGATAAGATAGATAAGATACTCGACCTTGTCAAAAAAGAACTCTATACAGGTCATATCGGTGATGGAAAAATCTTTGTCTATGGAATCGATAATGTAATAAGAGTGCGTACCGGAGACGAGGGTGTGGAGGCTCTATAATAGAAAGGACTTGCTTATGAATAAAAAGAAATTAGGACTTGCAAATGTAGTTTCCATTTCTGTCGGCCTTGTTGTTGCTACAAGCTGCCTTGTATCATTAGGTGAGGGTTCAGGAACACTTGGAGTTACATTTATTCTCGCAATGGCGATAGCAATGCTGTTAAATATGACAACAGTTGCATCATTATCAGAGTTAAATGCACTGATGCCAAATACTACAGGAGGACTTGCACAATATACACTTGCGGCGATAGGACCACTGCCTACGCTTGTATCGATGGTGGGCGGTTACATAATATGCAATACAATGTCATGCGGTGTTGAGGCTTCGATTTTTTCATTTTCACTTGCGGATACGATAGGTGGAAATATACCCAGCATAGTTTACACTTTTATAATGACATTTATAATTCTTCTTGCAAACCTGCGTGGAGTTGATATGTTTGCAAAAATTCAGGATATTGTTGCATTTTTGCTTGTAGGTTCGCTTGTCGTAATGGGATTTATCGGAATGATAGGTGCAGGCATGGGAGCGAAAGTAGACCAGCCGTTTGTACTTGAAGCTGACTTTAAAGGTATAGCATCTATGACGGCAGTTGCATTTTGGCTTTTTATCGGAGCAGAGTATGCTATTCCGATTTCTAAAGAAGTAAAAAATGCAAAGAGAAATGTACCTCTTGGAATGATGATAGGACTTTTCCTTATCTTCATAATGCAGTCGGTTATGGTATTTGGATTTCACAATTATGTTGAATGGGGAAAACTTGCTGATTCAGCAGCACCACATCTTCTTTACGGATATGCCATCCTTGGAAAATTCGGTAAGATATGGATGATGTTGGTTGGAGCACTTGCAGTAATAAGCACGCAGAATTCTACAGTAAATTCACTTGCCGTTATATGTCAGGGCATGGCAAAAATGAACATGATGCCAAAGATATTTGCAAAGACAAATAAATATAAGGTTCCATGGTTTGGTCAGGTATTTGTAAGTGCGGCAATATTTTTATTTGCATTTGTCAGCAACAATTCAGCCGACATGATAGATTTCCTTATACTTGCCGGCTCAGTAATATGGATGGTTTCGTATATTCTTGCACATATTGATGTACTTGTATTTAGAAAGAGACTGCCAAAAGCACCGAGAAACTTTAAAGTTCCGGGCGGATGGACATTGCCGGTAATAGGAATTTTGGGAACGGCGTATATGATTCTTAACATATCTACAGACCCACATGAAAGAATGATGATATGGCTGTTGACCGGAGTTTCATTTTTAGTACTTGGTATCTACTCAGCCATTTGGATAAAGGTTAAAATGAAAATGCATATTTTTAAACATGTTCCACTTGAAAAAGTAATGGCTATGGAAAACGATCTTTACTATGTAGTCAGAAAGCAGAAAGGAATATGGAAGTAACAAAAGATTGATAAATAATGATTAATTACAAGGATATAATAAACTTATTTGTTATATCCTTGCAATTTAGTCTGATTTTATTATAGTTTCACAACAGTTCAGTCTTTAATTTATCAGGAAACTTTATTTTTTATTTTTATTGTATCGAGTGTTTTAAATTCGTACTTTTTTGATTTCATAAATTTAATGATTTTTGGCAGTGCTTTTGTATCTGCTTTGGAGATAGCGTGCAGCAGAGGAATCATTCCTTTGTGATAATAACTCTTAAATCTTCCGACAACATAATCCGTAGACGGCTGGTCTGACGGGTTATAATCATACCAGGCAAGACTCCAGAGGACAGTGGTATATCCCATGTCCTGCATTGTTTTTAATGCAAGCTCACTGTAATTACCCTCCGGCGGGCGGACAAATTTATCAATCGTGTATCCGGTTTTCTTTTTCATACATTTCTCAACACTTTTTAATTCAGAGCGTATTTTGTCAGTATTGCATTCACCTAATCTTGGATGCGTAGAGGTGTGGTTGCCAACTAAATGTCCCTCTTTTTTCATGCGTTTTACAAGTTTTGCATTGCCCTCGATATATGGTTTTGTGACAAAGAAGATTGCTTTGATGTTTTTCTCTTTTAAAATATTGAGTATTTTTTTTGTATGTCCGTTTTCATATCCGCAGTCAAAAGTGAGGTATATGTATTTCTTTTTAGTGTTGCCAGTGAATATGGTGTTGTACTTTTTTAATGAAAATCCGTTATAGGGTAAAGTTCCACCGGGTGTTGCATGATTTTTATTAAGACCTAATCCCCAGTCAACAGATTTTGCCAGGTAATGTTTTTTTGCTGCCGTTGTATTTTGTGTACCTGAACATAAAAGTGAGCAAGTTAAGATAAGGCATATAATTTTTTTAATCTTTTTCATTTGAAATCCCTCCTTATTAGTTGAAATTAAGGCTGCTGTCTGCATAATAGGTTGAACAGCAGTACTTAGTAATATTATTATATATCATGTCAGGCAAAAATGAGTTACAAATTTATTACATTATTGTGTCTTTTAAAGGCTGAACCGTTACTTTAAAGAAGTTTTGCTGTTTCATGACTATGTGCAACATTAACAGATAGGCGTTGTTATGGTAAATGATAATAAAGTATGTTAAAATAATAAACAATATATAGGAGAAAGAGGTGTAAAGGTATGGGAATGTTTGTTAATCCTGACAATAGTGCTTTTCAGGTGGCATTAAATTCAGAAATCTATGTGGATAAAACGGGGATGTTAGAATATACAAATAAAGTCATAAATACATTGCAGGGGTATATATGTAACAGCCGTCCAAGAAGGTTTGGAAAGTCTGTCACGGCAAATATGCTTGCAGCATATTACAGTAAAGGCTGTGATTCGAGAGAAATGTTTTCAACATTAAAAATAAGTGAAAGTATAGGATTTGAAAAAAATATAAATAAATATGATGTTATACATATTGACATTCAATGGTGCATCGAACCGGCAGGTGGTTCAGAAAATGTAGTGTCATATATAACAGAAAAAACGATATGTGAATTGAGAGAGTATTATCCCAATGAATTGTCTGAAAAAATAAAATCACTTCCCGAAGCGTTATCTGTAATAAATTCGATGAATGGAACGAAATTTATTATTATAATAGATGAATGGGATATTATAATTCGTGATGAGGCAAATAATAAAAAAGTTCAGGAAGAATATATCAATTTTTTAAGAGCAATGTTTAAGGGGGTTGAACCGACAAAATATATAGGGCTTGCTTATCTTACGGGGATTTTACCGATAAAGAAGTTGAAAACACAGTCGGCACTTAATAATTTTAAACAATATACAATGTTAAATCCTGGACCATTGGCAGAATATATCGGTTTTACAGAGGAGGAAGTAAAAAAATTATGTGACAGGTATGAACGGGATTTTTACAAAGTAAAAAAGTGGTATGATGGCTATCAGCTCGGCAAATATCATATTTATAATCCTAATGCGGTAGTAAGTCTTATGATGGAGGGGGAGTTTAGGAGTTATTGGTCGGAAACAGGTTCATACAGGATAATAGTTCCGTTAATAAATATGGATTTTGACGGGTTAAAGAGTGCGATAATAGAGATGTTGGCTGGCGGTTCAGTAGAAACAGATGTAACTTCATTTCAAAATGATACAGTCAATTTTGAAGATAAAGATGATATTTTGACATATCTTATACATCTTGGCTATCTTGCATATGATCAGAAAAGAGAGATGGCATTTGTGCCAAATGAGGAGATAAGGGAAGAATTATTCAGAGCGGTAAAAAAGAAAAAATGGAATGAATTTATAGAATTTCAGCAAAAATCGTTTGAGCAACATGAATGCATTATTGAAAAATATAAAATGAATGAGTGAGATAAAAAATATGAACATTTTATTTACAGCTTTCATGAGTGGATAAAAGGGTAAAATTTTAGCTTGAAAAATTTTCTGAAAAATTAAAAGAAAATAATGGAATTTATAAGCATATGTTTGATATGCAGTCTGAAATGCAGAACTGGAAATATTGCTAATCTGAATATTGATATATATCAATATTTAGGTTAGTATATAATGCAGCAGGTATCCTAAAACGGGTTTAAAGAGAAGTCCGCAATTACCTGAAATAATTTGATATACGAAAGGAAAAATCATGTACAGTGCAGACAAAAAAAGATATGATAGTATGCAGTATAACAGATGTGGCAAAAGTGGTTTAAAGTTGCCGATAGTATCACTTGGTCTATGGCATAATTTTGGTGATATATCATCTTATGACAATATGAAACAGATGTGTTTTACGGCATTTGATAATGGCATAACACATTTTGACCTTGCAAATAATTATGGACCGGAACCAGGAAGTGCTGAAAAGCATTTTGGTATGATATTAAAAGAGCATTTTGCACCATACCGTGATGAGCTGATAATCAGCACGAAAGCAGGTTTTGATATGTGGGAGGGTCCATATGGTGACTGGGGAAGCCGTAAATATCTGATAGCAAGTCTTGACCAGAGTTTAAAGCGTATGGAGCTTGACTATGTGGATATTTTTTATCATCACAGAATGGATCCGGATACTCCTCTTGAGGAGACAATGGGTGCACTCGACCAAATAGTAAAAAGTGGAAAGGCTTTATATGCAGGTCTTTCAAACTATGACGGAGAGACGATGAAAAAGGCTTGTGAGATATTAAATGACCTTAGATGTCCGTTTATCATAAATCAGAATTCATACAATATTTTTAACCGCACAATAGAAAATAACGGACTTAAAAAGGCGGCAAGGGAAAGCGGGAAGGGAATTATTTCATTTAGCCCGCTTGCACAGGGGATGCTGACGGACAGATATTTAAATGGTATTCCGACAGACAGCCGTGTTGTGACAGATGGAAGATTTCTGCATAAAGAACAACTGGGAGAGGACAGGATAAGCGTTATCAGAAAGTTAAACGATTTAGCATCAAAAAGAGGTGAAACACTTGCACAGATGGCACTTAAGTGGGTTGTAAAAGACAGTGATGTTACAAGTGTTCTGATAGGTGCATCAAAACCGCAGCAGATACTTGAAAACTTAAAGGTTATGCAGGCAGCAGATTTTTCTGATGAGGAGTTAAAACTTATAGATGAAATCTGCGGTATCTGAACCAAAATTTAACACTATCAAAGAAGTCCCCCACTTCCATTGCGTAGAGCAATAAGTGGGGGACTTGCTTGTTGACAGACAACAGCAAGTCAAACAGCTTGCCGTTGCCTTTTTTAACAATATACGAAAATGCTCGTATAGTAGTGGTATGCTTTTTACAATTTAAAACTTGCAATCTGTGAATGAAGCGTTCTTGTCTGTGCAGAGAGTTCTTCGCTGGCAGCAGCACATTCCTCACTTGTCGCTGAGTTGGTCTGTGTGATCTGTGATATCTGCATAAGTGCATCATTGATCTGTGAAGCAGATTGAGCCTGTTCGTCTGATACTTTAGCAATGGTATCACCTGATTCAGTAATCCTTTTAACCAATTCGGAAATTATCTGCAATGATTCTTCTGTATCTCTGGCGAGAGCCACGCCCTTTTGTACTCTGCTTATTGAATCCTCTATCATTTCGGCAGTCTGCTTTGAAGCCTCGGCAGAACGACCTGCAAGGTTTCGCACTTCCTCAGCGACCACTACAAATCCTTTGCCATGCTCGCCTGCACGGGAAGCCTCGACGGAAGCGTTAAGAGCAAGAATATTTGTATTAAAGGCGATATCATCTATAACTTTGATTATCTTTTGTATTTCTTCCGAACCTGACTTGATTTCTTTCATTGCATCCATCATTTCAAGCATTTTTTCATTGCCCGATATAATGGCATTGGCGGCATCAGTTATAAGTCCCTGAACATCAGATACCTCTGTTGCATTATTTCTTGATTTGTCTGCAATCTCGGAAACGGAGGTTGATATCTGTTCAATGGCACTTGCCTGCTGTGATGCACCATCTGCGAGATTTTTGCTTGCATCTGCTATCTGAAAACTACCCTGAGCTATCTGGTCAGCGGCAAGGCTCATATTTGAGAAAGCAGTATGATTTTTAGCTACAAGAGTGTTTAAAGCATTTCCAACGACATCATCCTCAGATTTTGGGATGATTGTTACTGACAGATCACCGTCTGACAGCCTGCTTATGGTATCAGCCTGATTTTTAAATGTTTCAAGGAGGTCACAAAAACTGTTTTGCAATGTGCTTATCTCGTTTTTACCTGATATTCTTTGAAGGTTAGTATTTATCCTGCCAAGTGAGATATCTTTTGCAATATCGGCAAGACGGTGGATGGGATTGCAAAGGTATGTTCCAAAAACAGCACCAAGAACACCGATGATTATAAGTATAACGATGGCAACTATCATAAAGCTGCGATGCATATTGGTATAAAGCTGATTGAGATTATCAGTTGTCTGTTTCATCTCGCTTTGCATATCATCAACATAATTTCCGGTTGATATCACCCAGCCCCATGGTTTAAAAATCTGTGAGTATGCAAGCTTTGGAGCAACGGTCTTACCGTCTGATTTTGTAAAATAAAATTCGTTATAGCCGTCCGCATTTTTATCATTTACCGTTGAAAGTATTTCCTGTATTATGTGAACTCCGTTTTTGTCCGTGATATTTTTACGGTTATCCCCCTCCTGTTTAGTGAGGATAGGGTGCATTATCAATATATAATTGGTGTCATCTATCCAGAAGTAACCGCTGCCGTCTTCACGATAACGCATATTTCTTACGGTTTCTTTGGCATTTTCTTTAGCCTGTGCTTCTGTGATAGTGCCTGCTTTGTACTTATTATACTCTGCCTGTAATACGGCAATAGCTGTTTCAACCTCTGAGCGTATCTCTGTTTTATAGCCGTCATTCATAGCCGTGGTGTATTTGTCTGTTGCCTGATCGGTAGATTTCTTAATGCTTGTGATAGACAATGCTCCTAAAATAAGAGCCGTTATAATAACGCTTGACAGCAGAAATGTGATAACTGCTGTTTTAATACTTATCTTCTTCATTCTAAACCTCATTTCTGCACACTTTTAGTACATACTTTGTGCCATCGGTATTTGTGACAAGTGTGCATAGACACAAATACTGTGCGTGAAAAAATAAGCAGTCAGGATTATATTTCACACTGTCTCATTTTGCTTATAAATTCATAAAAACGGATTTGAAAAAAATATACATATTTAGTGATGTTTTATTTATAGCCTATTATAGCTTACAGTTTTTATTGGAATATGGCAAGTATTTATAAGTTAAGTGGTGAAAATTGGTTATATTTAGCAGAAAAAAATAAAAAAGTAATTGACCATGTTTGCGTATGTTAGTAAAATATAAAAAAGGATAAAATTAAAAAAACAGGGAGGAGGAATTGCTATGGTAGATTATAGCGAGGGCTCAGGAAAACAGTACCATACAGGAGTTGGAAAAGGCGACATAGGAAGGTATGTCATAATGCCGGGAGATCCCAAAAGATGTGAAAAGATAGCTGCTTTTCTTGATGAGCCAAAATTTATTGCAGACAACCGAGAGTATGTTACATATACCGGAAAACTTGATGGCATTAAGGTTAGTGTCACTTCGACCGGGATAGGCGGACCATCTGCAGCGATAGCACTTCAGGAACTTGCAGCCTGTGGGGCAGACACTTTTTTGAGAGTCGGTACCTGCGGAGGTATGCAGGATGATGTACTCGGAGGTGATATTGTTATCGCAAACGGAGCCATAAGAATGGAGGGCACTTCAAAAGAATATGCACCTATAGAATATCCGGCGGTGGCAGACATAAATGTGATAAACGCCATGATGACTTCGGCAGAAAAATTAAAATTAAAATATCATGTCGGAGTAGTTCAGAGCAAGGATTCTTTTTTCGGTCAGCATGAGCCGGAGCTTATGCCTGTAGGATATGAACTTCAGAACAAATGGGATGCATGGATAAAGATGGGGTGTCTTGCATCGGAGATGGAAACAGCGGCACTTCTCATTGCAGGAAGTTATCTCAGAGTGAGAGTCGGTGCGTGTTTTTTAGTGCTTGCCAATCAGGAGAGAGCTAAAAAAGGACTTTCAAATGTGCAGGTGCATGACACAAAGACAGCAATAGAAACAGCAGTTGGAGCAGTAAGAGAACTTATTAAAAAGGACAATATAAAAAAATAACAATAAACAGATAGATACTTTTAAAACAGCTATAAAATAAAAAAGAAAGTATGAAAAAATGGAGGACTAATATTTATGAACGCAGAAGGACTTTTAGTAATGGCATCGGTGACAAGACATTCAGCATATGCACCATATTCGCATTTTAAGGTAGGAGCAGCACTTTTAACTGAGAGAGGGAAAATATACACAGGATGCAATATTGAAAATGCAGCATACACACCGTCAAACTGTGCGGAGAGAACAGCATTTTTTAAGGCTGTAAGTGATGGAGAGAGAAATTTCAGGGCTATCGCCATTGTCGGCGGAAAAGAGGGTGAAAAAGATTATGATTTTTGCTCACCATGTGGTGTATGCAGACAGGTTATGATGGAGTTTTGTGACCCTGAGGAGTTTGAGATAGTTCTTGGAAATTCAGCCGGAGACATAAAAGTCATCAAATTAAAAGATATACTTCCGGAGGGATTTGGACCGGAAAATCTTGAGTAGTGTATCATGTCGCTGACTTTCAGGCGGGTAACGCAGAGCAGATTTAGTATGATGGCATTATGAAAACATGATTAGCTGCTGTCCAAAAAACAAATAGTTTTTATACAACTTCGTGGTAAGTTGTTCAGAAATGAGGGATAGTATGAGTTTTAAATATAAGAGGATTTTTACGATAGTTATTGATTCAATGGGTATTGGTGAAATGGCAGATGCGGCAAATTTTGATGATGCAGGAGCAGATACACTTGGACATATTTCGCAGTCCGTTGAAACATTTGACATACCTAATTTCAGAAAACTGGGGATTGCCAATCTTAAGACTTTAAAACAGGTCGCACCGGTAAAAGAGCCACTCGGATATTATTTTGCGATGAATGAAAGAAGCAATGGCAAGGATACCATGACAGGACACTGGGAAATGATGGGAATAAACACCACAAAACCGTTTATCACATTTACCGAAACAGGATTTCCAAAGGAACTTATCGCAGAGCTTGAAAAAAGAACAGGCAGAAAGATAATAGGAAATAAAGCCGCAAGCGGCACTGTTATATTGGATGAACTTGGTGAGGAGGAGATAAAGACAGGAGCTTTGATAGTCTACACTTCTGCTGATTCGGTCATGCAGATATGTGGCAATGAAGAAACGATGGGACTTGATAATCTCTACAGATATTGTGAGATAGCACGAGAACTTACTATGAGAGACGAGTGGCGTGTCGGAAGAGTTATTGCAAGACCATATACAGGCAGTAAAAAAGGTGAGTTTGTGCGAACGAGCAATAGGCATGATTATGCTTTAAAGCCGACAGGACGCACTGTTCTTAACTCACTTAAGGATGCAGGACTTGATGTTATATCAGTGGGTAAGATAAATGACATATTTGCAGGAGAGGGCATCACCGAGAGCAATCGTTCAAAATCAAGTGTTCACGGTATGGAGCAGACCATAGAGATAGCAAAAAGAGATTTTACAGGTCTTTGTTTTGTAAATCTTGTTGACTTTGATGCACTTTGGGGTCATAGGAGAAATCCTGTCGGTTATGCAAAAGAGATAGAAAAATTTGACAAAAATCTTGGCATATTGCTTGATGAACTTAAGGAAGATGATCTTCTCATAATAACGGCAGACCACGGCAATGACCCGACATATAGGGGGACAGACCACACGAGAGAAAAAGTTCCGTTTGTGGCATATTCCTCATCGTTTAAGGGAAATGGCAGACTGCCTGAGACAGATACATTTGCCGTTATCGGAGCAACAGTCGCAGAGAACTTTGGTGTAGAAATGCCGGAGGGCACTATCGGGACATCGGTGCTTGATAGATTAAAGTAGAAAAAGTCAAATTAAATATTGATAACTAATTAAAGTTAGCATATACTAATAGAGTGTTAGTGTATGCTAACTTTTTTGTTGCTATCTATTGACATATGCATAAAAATATGATACATATATTCATATGAACAATTATTCATATGAAATAGTTTCCAAAATCAAAAATGAAAAAATATACGGAGAGTATTCTGTAGGTATTTGCGAAACTATCATAAACCTTGATTTAATTGTGCAATTAACACAATACACAATTAGTTTCGCAATTACCTAGGAGAGTATCTGTATTGGAAGGAGTGATATTATGTTTCTTGAAATTAAAAATATCAGAAAACATTATGGAGAGGGAGAAAGCAGGGTTGAGGTTTTAAAAGGAATTGACATAGAGATTGAAAAGGGTGAGATATGTGTTCTGCTTGGTCCGTCAGGTTCGGGAAAGTCTACGCTTCTTAATATCATCGGAGGGATAGATGATGCCGATGACGGTTATATAGCCATAAATGGTGATAAGATTGAGGATATGAATGAGAAGCAGCTTACAAGATACAGGAGAAAGCATCTCGGATATGTTTTTCAGATGTATAATCTTATACCAAACCTTAACATAAAGGAAAATGTTGAGACGGGTGCCTATCTTAGCGACAATCCTATGAATACGGATGAGATATTAAAAGGGCTTGGACTTTACGAGCACAGGCATAAACTTCCAAATCAGCTTTCAGGCGGTCAGCAGCAAAGAACATCTATAGGCAGGGCAATAATAAAAAATCCTGATCTTCTGCTCTGTGATGAACCAACTGGAGCACTTGATTACAATACATCTAAGGAAATCCTTAAGCTGATAGAGAGTATAAATCAGAAATATGGAAATACCATAATAATCGTAACTCATAATGATGCAATTAAAAATATGGCTGATAGGGTTATCACATTAAGAGACGGAGAGATAAGAAAAAACTATAAAAATGTAAATAAGATTTCAGCTAAGGAACTTGAATGGTAAAGGGGGCAGTGTTTACAAGATTTGTGTCTGTGCATACTTGACACAAACTTAATATGCGAAAAAATGTGTGTAGAAAAGAGGCTTAAAATGAGAAATCCACTTATAAAAAGACTTCCGAGAGAGTTAAAAGGAGATATAGGCAAGTATCTTGTTATCTTTTTGTTCATGACTATGCTTATTAGTCTTGTGTCCGGTTTTTTGGTGGCGGACAACAGCGTATATGATGCATATAAAAAGGGATTTGACAAGTACAATGTTGAAGATATAAATTTTGTGACATCAGATAAATTGTCTGATGAAGTGAAAGATGGACTTGAAAAAGAAAATAATGTAAAGATATATGACCAGAGATATTATGAATTGAAAGAAGCTAAAAGAAATGCGACAATAAGGATATATGGGGAAAGAAAAGATGTAAACAGGCTGTGCATCATGTCGGGCAGACTTGCAAAGACGGATGATGAGATAGCACTTGACAGGGTGTTTGCAAAGAATAATAATTATAAAGCAGGAGATAAAATAAAGCTTGGCAGGAAAGAATATAAGATTACCGGATTTGTTGCCATGCCTGATTACAGTTGTCTTTTTGAGGACAATGCTGACATGATGTTTGATTCAGTAAACTTTGGTGTTGCCGTGATGACGGATTTTGGAATACAAAAACTTAACAAAAGTAAATTAAACTATTGTTATGCCGTAAAATACGATAAAACGCCTGCAAATGACCAAAAGCAAAAAGATATGTCTGATGATTTTCTGGAAAGTCTTGTTAAAAAGGCTGTTGTTACATCCTTTGTACCGCGTTATTCAAACAAGGCAATAAACTTTACCGGAGATGATATGGGCGGAGATAAGGCAATGTTTATTTTATTTGACTATATCGTAATAGCCATACTTGCATTTGTCTTTGCCATAACGACTTCAAATACAATAGTTAAAGAGGCAGGTGTTATAGGCACTTTAAGGGCATCAGGATATACCAGAGGAGAAATCGTAAGGCATTATATGATAAATCCTGTAATAGTTACACTTATAGCTGCTATAATAGGAAATGTCGTGGGATATACCGTTATGGTAAAATATATGGCATCAATGTATTATAACAGCTACAGTCTGCCAACATACAATACTTTATGGAATGCTGAGGCATTTATAGATACGACTGTTATTCCGGTGATACTAATGTTTATCATAAATTATTTTGTATTAGCATCAAAATTAAGGATTTCACCGCTTAAATTTTTACGCAGGGAACTTTCTAAAAAGACGAGAAGAAAAGCGGTGAGATTAAACACGAAGATACCGTTTATGCACCGGTTCAGATTGAGGGTTGTTTTTCAAAATATATCAAACTACATAACATTGTTTGCAGGTATCTTATTTGCGTCGGTCATAGTTATATTCAGTCTTATGTTTGGTCCGCTTATTGATGATTATTCAAAACTTGTTGGAAAGAGTATAATAGCTGATTACCAGTATATACTCAAAGCACCTGCTGATACAAAAGTACCAGGGGCAGAAAAATATTGTGTGGAGAGTTTAAAGACACTTCCGGGAAAATATATGGAAGATGAGATAACGATTTACGGAATATCAGATAACAGCAAATATGTTAAAGCTGATATACCTGACGGAAAGGTTTATGTGTCAAATGGTTATATGGATAAATTCGGTATAGAAAAAGGAGATAAAATAGAACTTAAAGACCCTTACAGCAACAAGAAATATAAGTTTGAAGTTGCGGGCTCATATAAATATGATGCCGTTATATCGGTGTTTATGAACAGAAATACTTTTATAAAAAAATTTGATAAGGATGATGATTATTATAGTGGGTATTTCAGCAATAAAAAATTAAAGGATATAGACGATGATTATGTTGCGGGAATAATCACAGTAAAGGACTTAAGAAAAGTGTCAACACAGATGAAAGTGTCGATGGGTGATTTTATGGATCTGATAAAGTATTTTGGTGTTATAATGTTTATACTTTTGATGTACCTGTTATCAAAACAGATAATAGAGAAAAACAGTAATTCAATAGCACTCACAAAGATACTAGGATATTTGGACATGGAGATAGGAGGTCTTTATATCATTACCACTTTTGCGGTGGTGGTTATATCACTGCTTTTGTCGATACCTATAGTAAATGTCATTATGCGTTGGATGTTTAGTTCATATCTATATACGCAGATGACAGGTTATATTCCTTATATCATATCAGACAGTTGTTATGTTAAAATGTTTGTTATGGGTGTTATCAGCTATCTTGCGGTATGTGTCATTCAGATGATAAAAATAAAGAAGATACCAAAGAGTGATGCACTTAAAAATGTAGAATAAGATAAATTCAAAAGTCGGTACTGGTGATGGATGATGCAAAGTGGGGACAGACACTTCAAGGTGACAAAGCAGACGAAACACCTGTATTTGAAGGAAAGAAAATAACATTTATTTCATCGAATGTTAATGTTGCAACTGTAACAGGGGCAGGAAAGGTGACCGGAAAGAAAAAAGGGAAGTGCGTGATTTATTGTATTACACATAATGGCATAAAGAAAAAAGTCAGCGTTAATGTATTAAAAGCTAAATAAAAGTCGGTAAAGGAGCTCCCTTACAAAAATGGACTGCCTGATTATCTGTGGCAGGATACGAAAAATATGGATTAACGGAAAAATAATTATAACACCCCCTTATTACTGTATGAAGGGCATCTCAAGTGCGTTTCTGCGGTATAAGGGGGTTGTTGTGTATGGAAACGGAGGTGGAAATTTTCATTATTGCAAAGTAAGGTGTAAAGTATTATACTATTCTTAATACAAAATAAGGAGCAATATGAAAAAAGAGGGATTTTATTCATCGGGTGAATTTGCAAAAAAAGCTCATGTCACCAAAAAGACGATAAGATATTATGACGAGCATAACATATTAAAACCGTCTTTTGTGAGTGATAGTGGTGCGAGATTTTATTCAGATGAAGATTTTGCGAGACTACAGCAGATATTATTTCTTAAATATCTTGGTTTTTCTCTTGCTGACATAAAGGAAATGACAGTCAGAAATTCAGATAAGCATTTTTTCTCAGAGTCACTTCATATGCAGCTTGGTCTTATCGAGGAAAAAATAGAACAGATGCAGCTTATAAAGACGGCATTAGTTGATGCGTCAAAGGCAGTCAAACAGGAAAAAAATGTTGACTGGAGCAAGATGATGCAGCTTGTAAATGTAAATGAAATGGAACACAAGCTTAAAGTCCAGTATCAGAACTCATCAAATATCTCGGCGAGGATAAATCTTCATGAGGAATTTTCAAAAAATAAGCAGGGTTGGTTTCCATGGCTTTTTGAGCAGTGTGAGCTTAAATCAGGTGAAAGTGTGCTTGAACTTGGCTGCGGAGATGCCTCTTTGTGGAGGATGAACAGGGAGAAGATACCTGAAAAGATAAATGTTATTTTATCAGATATTTCTGACGGTATGATAAGAGATGTAAGGCGTTCAATGAAAGATATGGGAGAAGATTTTTTGTTTGAAGTCATGGATGCACATCATATAAATGCACCGGATGAGAGTTTTGACATAGTTATTGCGAATCATGTACTTTTTTACTGTGAGGATTTAGAAAAGGTGTGCAGTGAGATAAAGCGTGTCTTAAAACCGGGCGGAAGATTTGTTGGCAGCACTTACGGAAATGCTCACATGAAAGAGATAAGTATGCTTGTAAGTGACTTCGACAGCAGGATAGTTTTGTCTGCTGACAGACTTTATGAAAAATTTGGTAAACAAAACGGCGGCAAGATACTTGAAAAGTTTTTTTTAGATGTTTCATGGTCTGAATATGAGGATTATCTTGAGGTGACAAAACCGGAGTCTCTTATCTCGTATGTTCTTTCGTGCCACGGAAACCAGAATAGATTTATAGTTGACAGATACAATGATTTTGTGTCTTTTGTAAAGAAAAAGACAAAGTATGGTTTTGATGTAACGAAAGAGGCGGGGGTTTTTCGTGCCGTGAAAAAATGCTCATGTACGGTAAAGTAACACACATGAATTTGATAGACAGCCGCCTACTATTTCCAGAAGCGCAGGACATCATCACTTGTCCTGCGTTTTGTATTTGCCTTTAAATCGCTTGACAAATAAGTGTATTTAGTATATAGTGTGTATGTAATAACATCACACTAAAAAACGGAGGAAGTGAGTTTGTGAAAATAATCATATCAAACACTTCCGACAGTCCTTTGTATCAACAAATCAAAGACCAAATAAAGGACGCTATTTTGAAAGACGAATTAGTTGAAGGCGACCCTCTACCATCAATTCGATCGTTTGCAAACGATTTAAAAGTCAGTGTCCTTACAATACGTCGAGTATATGAGGAATTAGAACAAGAAGGATTTGTCGTAAGTCAAGTTGGTATTGGAACATTTGTATCTGCAAGTAATGTCGAGTTACTAAGAGATTCTAAACGTCGACTTGTAGAACAAAAAATGCAGGATATGATACAGACTGCAAAATCATTAAATATTAGTAAAGATGAACTCAATGCTATGATGGATATTCTTTACGAGGAGGTATAAGACATGGCTGCAATTTTAGAAGTATCCGGCTTGAAAAAATCATATAAGAATTTTGAACTGAAAAATGTCAGTTTTTCAATCTATGAGGATTGTATAACCGGATTTATCGGTGTGAATGGTGCAGGTAAAACAACTACTATCAATGCACTTTTGAATTTAGTCCATAGAGATGACGGGATAATCAAGTTTCGTGGCAAAGACATTTCAACAGATGAAAAGACATTCAAAGATAAAATAGGTGTTGTGTTTGACAGTGGTTGTTTTTATGACGAATTGACAATCAAGGACATGACGGCTTTACTTGCTCCTGCCTATTCAGAATGGGACAATCACATCTACAAACAATATTTGGAAAGATTTTCTTTGCAACAGGAGCAGACAATCGGAACATTGTCTAAGGGAATGAAGATGAAGTACGCTTTGGCGTTAGCGTTATCACATAATGCGGAATTACTCATTATGGACGAGCCGACCAGTGGACTTGATCCGTTAATGAGAGAACAGTTTATTAACATATTGAAATCCTATATAGAGCCAGGCGGTAGAGCTGTTTTTTATTCTACTCATAATACAACCGATTTGGATAAATCAGCAGATATGTTGATAATGATAAATGCAGGAAAAATTCTTTTTGAAGAAGAAAAGGATTTCTTGCTTGAAAAATTTAGAGTTGTTAAAGGTGATGTCAAGTATCTTTCCCCGGATATAAAATCGCTTATGCTTCACTTTGAAAAAAGCAAATATGGATTTACAGGAATTTCAGATAATGCGTCGAAAATCAAATCTCTTTATCCCGACATACTTCTTGAAAGGGCTTCGATAGAGGATATAATGCTGGCGTATGTAAAGGAAGGTGAATAAGATGTTGATACCTCTGATAAAGAAAGATTTGACAATAGTCAAAGGTTATACTTTGGGAGTTGTTGCAATAGCGTTTGGCCTGCCATTATTACTTGCATGGCGGCAGCCTCAAATGGGCGGTATGATTAGTCTGTTAATGGCAGTTTTGATTTCTTCAGTCGCGTTTAATTTAGCAATATCTGAAAAAGAAAATCAATATCCGAAAGCAACTGCTCTGCTTTCTTCAACTCCTTATACCAAAGGAAAAGTAATTGTTTCAAAATATGCACTGTATTTTATTATTTATGTAATCTGCTGTATCGCTTATTTGGTTGAAATGCAATTTGTTCCAGAGCTTAAACTTGATAACTTTGCTCAAACTGCTGCGTTGGTCTTTCTAATTCAAGCGTTTGGAATGGGCATTTTTCTTCCGATACAATATAAGTTTGGGTATGAAAAGACAAAGTTTGTGTGCTTTTTGCTATTTCTTTCCCCTGTTATTATCGACATAGCAAAGCAAATTAGCGTTCCCTCAAAATTAGTTTCACTTATGCAATCAAATTCAGGAATAGCAGCAGCTATTACGTGTGGTTGCGGGATTTTGATATGGCTTGTATCGTTTGTGATTTCAAATAAGATTTTTGCTAAAAAAGATTTGATATAGAAAAAGATTGATTAGCAAAACCGGCCGAGCCAGTCAACGGCAGGTAAATGGGCTGCGCCCACCGTTGACAGCCCCGCCTGCCTTTGCAGATAGGCAATCAAGGGGCGACAGCAAGGAGTGCTGCCGCCCTTTCCCATAATCGAAGAAAGGGGGATTTTCCATGACTGAATACGAAGCCTATCAAGAACATATCCGCTATACCCATGATACCTATTGCCGGATTGTTATTCGCCATGCGTCCTTTGACGCTGCCCGTATGCTGGCGGCGAGGTGGAAACGGGAAATCTCCCTTGAATATTTGACCGAAGAAAAGTTTGTCCCACTAAGCACCACAGACGAGTATTTTCAAGTGCCGGACTATGGCGAAACTTATCCGTTCTCTGTCCGGGGGCAGACGATACTTTTAGATAGCTGTTCTCTTGCGGCTGCTCTTGCCCGATTGCCGGAACAGACGCAGGAAGAAATCTTTTTGTACTACTTTCAGCACTTGACGCAGAAAGAAATCGGAGAACAAAGCGGCTGGACACGCAGCACAATCGGGCGGCATATACGGCTTGCCTTGAAGCGGCTGAAAGAGGAAATGGAGGTGCTGTCCCATGAGTAACCGACTTCTCCCCTATGACACTATCATAAAGGCACATGAGGGCGACCCCATAGCGATACAAGCCGTCCTTGACCGATACGCTGGATATATCCGCTACTTCTCTAAGATGAACGGCTATTACAACTCTGATATGGAGGACTACATCAGAACAAAGCTGATTGAAAGCCTGTTCAAGTTCCGGCTTGACCGATAACATAGAAACTGAATATCCCGCCGCCCCGCAGCGGCACATGAAGCAGTAAATCCGAAAAAGATTTGCTGCTTTTTTTGCGCTCATTTTTGGCAAATTTCCAAAAGTTCCGTATTAGATAGTGAAACCAAAAAAAGGCTGCCGTTTTTTTTAGACAGCGGGCAAAACGCAGCTTCCGAAACGCCTTATTGTCGGGAAAGACCGAGCCGCCGGAAAAGTTCTTGCCGGAAAGTCCGTCATTTTTGCTTTTTGCGGTGTTGTAGGGAGTAAGGGAAGAACGCCAGCCCGCAGCCTTTTATGAAAAAGCTGGTTATAGATTTTCTGAAAAAGTGGCAGTAGGAAGTGAACGGCAGTCCGGCAGTTTCTTAGAGCAAGATTCTACCGCAGTACCAAAATTCGCTTTTCGCTCATTTTGCCCCTGCGGGAATCTTGTTGGGGAGTGCCTTCCCCAAACCCTG
>OGJK01000949.1_pt1 | contig 28343 bp, 23 predicted proteins | sample 1571961 | NCBI WGS metagenome assembly OGJK01 (sample SAMEA2582120, study PRJEB24529) | metagenome | biome: Human gut stool | place: China | collected 2011 | reverse complement strand
CTCATTTGGTTCGGCGCTTGGTATATATATTATAGCCAAGAAGTTTGGCAAGGAGCGACCCTGGCATTTCGTGGTACTCAGCGACACCGTCGACATCCACGCCTACGCCTCAACGATGAAGCACCACGGCGGGATGATTGCGCAAGCCGGGCTTGTCATCTATGCCTGTGGCGACACCACGCTGATGATGCCCGGCCAGGCCCGCGACTTCTGGGTCGAGGATGTGTCGTGTGCGTCTGAGAATATCCTCTTGGCTGCCCATGCCATGGGTCTCGGCGCCGTGTGGACAAGCGTCTATCCTGAAGAACGCAAGGTCAAAGGGGTGAGCGAGGCACTCCATCTACCCGGAAATCTCATTCCTCTCAACTGCATTCTTGTGGGTTATCCAGCAGAGAATCCCCAACCGTTGGACAAATGGGATGAGGAGAAAATTACTTGGTGGAAGGCAAAATAGCATTATATTACTCGGTAAATTAGGAAAAGGCTGCACACGTGTGTGGCCTTTTCTACGCTATTGATGCATCAATTGAAAAGAAAATAAACACAGACGTTACTCAAAGAAGGTTAAAACAATAAACTTTTCGTTGTTCTCCTCGTCTTGTTAAGCAAAGGTCTTGGTAGGAACCTATGCTTTTATTCCGAGAAGCATGAAGAAGCTCCACATGATTATTAATAAAAGTAATAGGTTCAATGAGAAAGATTCTATCTTTAGTAGTGATGCTCCTGTCGGCCATTTCCATGATGGCAGCATCGAGCCATGTGAAAAACGTAACCGCCATCGGTGAGGTGCTCGGCGACGGCGCCAAGACAACGGCGGTAGCCATTGAGTATGACTCGCCCATTAGCACCAACAGTCTCTCTACAGCTACTTACGTCGTCGATGGTCGCACGGTGAAACGCGTCTACACCAACTCTGAGGCGATGAAAGCACGCTCTCCCCGCAGCGGGCGCTTTGTTATTGTGGAACTTAAGACCACCGTATCGCTTACCCCCTGACTTCGGCCACAAGGATAACGATGGCAAGGAGAAGAAAGATCCTAAGAACAACGGGCAGGGTGGTGGCCTCGCAGGGGGCATTACCGCTGGCAATCGGCCCACACGTGAGGCCAATCCGTTCCCCATTACGGCCACAGTGAAGCAAGCTGAGGATATCAAGACGGTAGCGGGTAAAACTTACAAGGCTGGTGAGACTCTGACAAGCAACCGCAGTCGGACGCTCATCGTTGAGGACTTTCAGCAGCTGACATTCAAAGACAACAAAACGGGTGTGACGCTGCGCTACAACCTCTTCGTTCCCAAAGATTATGATGCTACGAAGAAATACCGCTTGTGCTCTTCATGCACGATGCCAGCGGTGCAAACCAGAACGACAATTACACGCTTCTTCAAGGCAATGGTGCCACAATATGGGCATCACCGTGCGACCAGGCCAAGCATCCTTGTTTCGTGTTGGCACCACAGTATGATGAGATTGTTGTCGACGACAGCTTCCGAGTGACCTCCAGCGCTGAGACCACCATTGACCTGCTTGAAGCCACCAAGAGACAGTACAGCATCGATGCCAATCGCGTCTACACCACCGGTCAGTCCATGGGCTGCATGTTGAGTTACCTACTGCTTTCCACTCATCCTAATGAGTTTGCCGCCGGAATGCTCGTGGCTGGTCAGTGGAACCCGAAAATCATTGCTCCCATGGCCAAGAAACCATTGTGGCTTATTTCTTGTACAGGTGACGAAAAAAGCTCAGCAGGTGCTGCCACAGCCTTGAAGCTATGGAGCTCGCTCGGTGCCAAAACCGATTCGGCATCGTGGCCTCTTGATACCACGGAGGTGGCACGTGCACAGGAGATTGAGGCCTTACGTCATCAACCCGTCACCATTCGCTACAGTCACCTGCGCGGTGGATGGCACAATGGCACGTGGCGTGTGGCTTACACTTTCACCGGCATCCACGACTGGTTGTTTGAACAACGTAAGCAAGAGGACCAATAATCATGAGACGCTTATTGATAATGGCTGCCTTTGTGGTAGCCTTTACAACGGCTTTTGCAGCCGAGGGCAATTATGTGGATTTCACGGTCAATAATGAAGTAGAGAGCAACTATAACACGACCGTGCTGCGAAAGCAGTTCTTTGCCCCCAATGACACCACCGTCATGATTGTATCGCATCGGGGTGACTGGCATGGTACTGCTGAGAACTCGCTTCATTCCATACAAAAAGCCATTGAGAAAGGGTGTGCTGCTGTGGAGGTGGATGTGAGAAAGACACGCGACGGCGTGCTCGTGCTCATGGGCCGACAGCACTGTTGATCGCATGACCAACGGCACAGGAAAGGTGAGTGATCTGACACTGGAGCAGATTAAGGCCATGCGCATGAAGGAATATCATGGTAAGATGACACCGTTGCAGGTTCCTACGTTAGAGGAGGCATTGTGCTTCTGCAAGGTAAGCGTCTCGGCATTACCGTATTTCAGCCTCGCTTAAAAGTCTGTACCTTTGCGCGCACAAATTATTATGAATATGGCAAGCAAAGACAATTACAAGAGTCTCCTTGAGCGGTACAAGCAGGCTCTCATCAAAAACCCCAAGCTGAACCTATCGGCTTATTGCCGGTTAAACGGTGTCAGCGTCTCCGGCATGCATCATTACATTGAGGATATCGGTCAGTCGGTCAAGTCCATCCGGGATGCTGTTCTAAAGGCTGCTGAACATCAGGATTGCGAAGCGTTTGTACCATTTACGGCAGACAGCCCACATTCCGACGTCGACCGTGCGGACGTCGCAATCCAACTATCCAACGGAACTTTGGTGTCGGTTTCCCATTGTGATGCCGGCATCATCACGGCAGTGTTGAACGCATTAAAGTAACTGCCTATGTTCGGACTTTCAGAATCAACAGTGTATTACATGTGCCAGCATCCGGTGGACATGCGCAAAGGGATCAACGGGCTGTACAAACTTGTGCGCTCAGAAATGAAGATGTCGCCCCTTACGGGCAGCGTTTTCATCTTTTATGGCAAGAACCATCAGAGCGTCAAGCTGCTTCGCTGGGACACCGACGGCTTTGTCCTTTACCAGAAACGCCTTGAGAAGGGCACCTTCGAGATACCCAAGTTCGACGAGGCCGCCGGGGGCTACAGGATGCCCTGGAAGACGTTCTCTCTGATCATGCAGGGTGTTTTGCTCCGGTCTGCGAGATACCGCAAGAGATTCAGGATTGAAGTTTAGGACAAATCTAACTGTTTGATATACAGTAAAATAATCTGTAAAATAATCGCCAAAACATACTTGATTGTCAGATAGATTTAGTACCTTTGTACTATGACAAAGGACGAAATCATAGCATCGTTGATGGACCAGCTGAAGGATGCCAACAACCAGGTAAACGCTCTTACAGGGCGGGTTAATGAGCTGCTGACCAAGGCCGCCGAACTGACGGCCATCATCAAAGCCCTGCAGGAAGCGGGAGACGAGAAAGAGAAGGACCTCAAGAAGGCCGACAACAAAATCAAGGGCATGGGCAAGCTCCTTGACAAGGAGAGCGAGCAGCAGGTGGAGAAGCCGCAACTTACAGAGGAGGAAAAGAAAGTCCTTGACGAGGCCGGGAGCATCCGCCGGAAGGCCCGTGGCAACAACGGTGCCAAGGGAGACATCCATGAGGAGTGCGAGGTGGAATACAAGGACGTTTATCCGGATGATCCATCCTTCGACAGGCTCAAGGCACATCCACTGGAAAAGATGAAGGGAGACGGCATTCCGGACTATCAGACCTGTACGAGATACGTCTATGTACCGGGGCACTTCAAGAAAGTAATCTACAGGCTCCACCGCTTCACACAGGACGGCAAGGTGTTTGAGCCGAAGACCCCGCCGGCTGTATTTATGAACTCCAGTTACACCTCGTCCTTTGTCGCCGGACTTCTTCAGTTGCGCTATATGTACGCCATGCCGGCGGAGCAGATTATCCATTATTTTGAATAGCTTCCGATGATTTTTCTTGAAATTTAATTCCCTATTTATTTGCTTGCTTATCAGAAAGTTAGTATATTTGTGGCATTATACGATATTTTATGATATGCGTGTTCGTATAGGGGTGCGTGTTCGCTTGGTGTTCGTCACTTTTTGGGTCCGTTATTCCTTATGAAGCCATGTCCTCACAATCTAAATAACGACCACAATGACTTCCAACTTAAAGACATCCTATGGTAACCACATTGAGCGGAACTGCACCGTCTCAATTACTCTTGACAAGCGCACTTCACGAAAGGATGTAAAGGTATATCCTTTGTCAATCCGTTTTACCATCAGCCGCAAGCGGTGGTATCATCATGTGGGAGGTAGCTATTCAGAGAAGGACTTCTCTGAGATATGTAACGTACAAACCAGCCGCTCTCCTAAATTTGAGGTCAAACGTCAATGGATTACAATGCTTGGCGAGTATGGCGACATGCTGGCGCGACTGAATGTCGGTCACGAACTCTCGCTGGAACTCATAAAGAATGCGATAACGGGCAATGGGCTCGTCTCAAATGTCAACTTTCTGACGGTATGGCAGGACGTTATTGATAATCTGAAGAAGGAGGACCGTTATGGTACCGCTGAAAGTTATCAGTGTGGCTTAAATTCATTCAAGAAGATTCTTGGCGAAGAAAACATCACTGGATTCAAAATTGACAAACCACTGCTCATGGAATGGAATGAGGGCATGATGAATGGTGTGAAGCGCGGCAAGAAACGCATTGGAAAGATTTCGGATACCACAAGAGGCATCTATCTTCGGGTATGCCGTGTGATTTGGAATGAATGCATCAGACGTGGCTACATGCTGAATATGGAATATCCGTTTTCCAACAAACATGGCAGAGACACCATATCCATACCGAGGGGAGCAACGCGAAGGGGTGAGTTTCTTAATGTCGACAAGATGACCCAGCTTTACGACTTGTTTGTGGAGAAGGACTATCCTGAACAGTGGCCGTGCGATGTCACGCCTAATGTCCATTACTCCCTTGGACTGTTTTTGGCTCAATATCTCTGCAATGGCTTCAATCTTGCAGACGAGGCCTTCCTGACGTATGATGACTATTACTATTCCACTGGTGGTAAGGCTTTCCGCTTTTGGCGGAAGAAGACAACAGAACGCAGCGAGGATGGAGCAGAGGTCATCATACCTATTATTGAACCGCTACAGAACATCATCGATGATATTGGTGCGAAGCCTGAGAAAGGTGCACGGGTGTTCCCCGACATCCTCAAGGGAGCGGAGACGGCAGAAGACCGACATCGCCGTATTCAGCAAGAGAACCAGAATGTACGCAAACGGCTCCACATGATATGCAAGGACATTTTGGGTTGGGAAGAACGCATCTCCGGCACTTGGGCACGTCATTCCTTTGCCACCAATCTTCGTAATGCCGGAGTTGACATGCAGTATATATCTGAAAGCATGGGGCATTCAACGCAGAAGACAGTCACCCAACTGTATCTTGCGTCCTATCCTCTTCACAAGCAGTTTGAATATAACAAACGTCTGCTCCGGCTGGAGGATGAGCCAACTATAGATGACATTCCAAACATGACGAAGGAACAGATGCAGGCACTATTGATAAAAATGATGAGCAACAAATAGATCTCTTTGAAAGAATATCCGTATTTTTGTACTATAAAAAAGATAATTATGACCATCGACGACATACAAAAATTGATAGACAAGGACGAGTCCGTCACACTGGAACTCAAGAAGACCACCGGAGAGCTGAAAGATGCAATGCATACGGCATGTGCTTTTCTCAACACTGATGGCGGTTGGCTGATTTTTGGTGTAACTCCCACATCACGCAGAATTCTTGGTCAGGACGTTAACGACAACACACAGCGTGAGATTTCGCAAGCGCTGAGTGGTCTTGAACCGGCTGTAGAGGTGAAGATTAACTACTTCGATGTGCCCGACAGCGACGGGAAGAAATTGATAGCCATCTATTTCGATGCTTTCGTCTGGGGTCATGAGCCCTATACTTATGCCGGCAAACCGTACTACAGGGTGGAAAGTACGACAAAGCAAATGCCGCGTGAGTTGTTTGAGGAACGGTTACGCGCCCATCATCCAGACTTCTATGCGTGGGAGCGGCGGAAGGCTGATGGGATAGGCATGAGTGATCTTAATGAAGACCGCATCCGCGGTGCGCTACGGTTAGGTGCAGAAGGCGGACGTGTGCCAGATTCAGTTTTGACAGAACCTTTGAAGAGTGTCCTTGACAAACTTCAGCTACTCTCTTCTGACGGTCAGCCTAATAATGCAGCGGCAATGCTTTTTACGAAGAACGAGAAAGGTTATTATCCGCAGTTCACCATTCAGATGGCAAGGTTCAGAGGTACTGACAAGAATGAATTCATAGACAACCAACGGGCATACGGCAATTTCTTCGACCTGTTAGATGCTGGCATGGCGTTTTGCTTCAAGCATCTGTCGTTGAGTGGGAAGATAACGGGCATTCGACGTGAGGAGCATCTGGAAGTTCCTGTGACAGCATTACGCGAGGCACTGATCAATGCGCTTTGTCACCGCCACTGGGAAGAGTACAATGCCTTTGTCGGTATCGCAATCTATGATGACCGTGTAGAGGTTCTCAATCCAGGAGCACTTCCCCACGGAATGACTCCAGAGAATATCAAAGACCCTCATGGCTCTTTCCCCTATAATCCCATCATTGCCAACGTGCTGTTCAAGACCACTTTCCTTGAGAGTTGGGGCTCCGGCATACATCGGATCGTTGATGCCTGCCAGACTCAGGGACTACCAAGTCCGGTGTGGTCGGTAGACAAGGGTATGGTCACTGTGACGTTTCAACGACCCGACTACGACTCAACTACGAACCAAGTTAAGGGCAAAAGGGATCCAAGTAAGATCCAAGTACGATCCAACTATGGTCCAAGCACCCCTCAAGTACCCCCTAAGCACCCCTTAAGTACCCCCCAAGTACCCCCCAAGTACCATCCAAGCACCCCTCAAGTTCAGTTATTGATAGATAAGATGAAGAGTGGATACATGTCTACAAATGATATTATGGAGTCTTGTGGCCTTAAGGATAGAAAATATTTCAGAGAAAGTTACATTGTGCCTGGCCTCATTGGTCACGCCATAGAACGCAAATACCCCAACGAGCCCAACCATCCAAGACAGATGTATCGGCTCACCAAGCAGGCGTTGGAATGGAAAAAATCTCATGAGGATTAAAGCCAATACGTCTAAAGGTGGCTACTGGCCACCTTTAGACGCATAACCTTGTCCTAATATCAGTTTGAAAATGCAAGAACAGCTCAATACGGAGGAACTTCTCCAGAAGTTAGAACGATTAACCCGGGAGAATGAGAGGCTGAAGGGCATCCTCTTAGCACATGGTATTAGTTATGAACAAAATTCTTTGCCGAAAGACGAAAAGGTCTGTACAGTACCCCCTAATGCTGGCAATCATGTTTTACTGAGTAAAGAGTAAATTCTGCAGCAACGGAAGGATTTGTTCCGAAGTCTGTTTAAAGGCCGTGAAGATGTGTTTGCGCTTAGGTGGGAAAGTCGGGATAGGAGCAAATCCGGTTACATGCCAGCATGTTCCAACCGTTGGACTCCTCTTTGTGATAGGAAGAAAAACAAATGCGCCAGTTGCTCAAACCGTCAATTCGTTTCTTTGGGTGACGCCGAGATTGAAAAGCACTTGCGTGGTGTGGATGAGTGGGGAAAACCTTTCACTATTGGAATCTATGCCATTCTGACCGATGATACTTGTAATTTCCTTTGTACTGATTTTGATGACAAGAGCTGCGAGCATGGCTATCAGAAAGACGTGCAGGCCTTTGTTGGTGTATGCAAAGACTGGAGCATACCTTATTCTATTGAACGCTCACGTTCGGGTAATGGCGCACATGTGTGGATTCTGTTTGAACAATCAGTATTGGCGAGTAGGGCAAGACGACTGGGCAATGCCATCCTTACAGAGGCCATGAACCGTGACGGGCAGATTTCATTCAAGTCCTATGACCGCTTCTTCCCCAATCAGGATCATTTATCCGAGGGCGGCTTTGGTAATCTTGTTGCCCTGCCATTGCAAGGGTTGCCGAGGAAGAAAGGCAACAGCGTCTTCGTTGATGACCATTTTGAGCAATATCCTGACCAATGGGAATATCTGCGCACGGTCAAGAAACTATCGGCGGAGAGCTTGGAGACGTTATTGAAATTGCATGCTAGTCAGTCTGACTTTGGCGAATTATCGAAGACCAGCGAGGCCAAGCCTTGGGAGACACCAGTGGCAATGAATGTAACCAAAGATGATTTGCCAGCAGAGATAACCGTCGTGGAGTCCAATATGCTATATATACCCATCAATGGTTTGTCATCGAAAGTTATCAACCACTTGAAGCGTATTGCGTCCTTCAAGAACCCGGAGTTTGGTGCCAAACTCGGCATGCATCTGTCCACCTATAATGTTCCGCGGATCATATCGTGTGCCGATGTCTCTGATGAATGGCTTGCCCTGCCCCGTGGATGTGAGGAGGCATTAATCGAATTCTTCGAAGAGAATTCAGTCAGCATAAAGATAGAGGATAAAACTAACCATGGACATGCGATAGATGTTTCATTCAGTGGCACACTACGACCTGAGCAGGAGGCAGCTGTCAGCCAACTGATGTCCTACGACAACGGCATCTTGTCGGGAACAACAGCTTTTGGCAAGACCGTTGCAGCCATCAGCCTGATAGCCCGACGGAAAGTCAATACGCTTATACTTGTACACAACAAAGCGTTGGCAAAGCAATGGCGGACTAAATTTTGTGAGTTCATGACCATTAACTATACGTTGCCGGATGCTCCTAAGAAACGGGGACGAAAGAAGGAACAGCCGCTCGTCGGACTGCTGAGTTCAGACGAAAATACGCTGAACGGCCACATCGACATTGCCCTTCTACAATCCTGTGTTTCTGACAATGAGGTCAAGCCATTCGTGCGGAATTATGGCATGGTGATTGTTGATGAGTGCCACCATGTGTCAGCCTCCAACTTTGAGCAGGTGCTGAAGTATGCCAATGCACAATATGTGTATGGGCTGACGGCAACGCCCATGCGCAAGGACGGTCACCAGCCCATCATCTTTATGCAGTGCGGTCCGATACGGTTCACTGAAGACGCAGCGGCACAGATGTCAAAGCAGAAATTCAGCCGATGGCTTATTCCCCGTTTCACTACTTATAGGCAACTCAGTGAGGACAAACTGAGCTATAACCAGATATTACATGAACTGACAGACGACAAGCAACGGAACCAACAGATAATAAGCGATGTTGCAAATGTCTTGAAAGAAGGACGCACACCAATTATTATAAGCGTACTCGTAGAACATGTGTCATTATTAGCTGAACTTATCAAACCTTTGTGTAAGCACGTCATTGTCCTTACCGGTTCTACGTCTGCTAAAGAAAAGAAAGATATTGAGTTACAGTTAAAGGCAGTGTCGCCTGCAGAGTCGATGGTAATTGTGGCTTCGTTGAAATACATTTCAGAAGGTTTTGACCTTCCACGACTTGACACACTGTTCCTTGCCCAACCTGTCTCATATAAAGGCCTCGTCGCCCAGTACACTGGCCGTTTGCATCGCGACTATGAAGGCAAGACAGAAGTGCGTGTATATGATTATATTGACATTCGCCAACCAATGTGCGAGACTATGTATAAGCGCCGACTGCGAGGATATGCTGCCGTGGGGTATAAGGTCCGGCCTCGTCAAACAAATCCGGAAGCCCCATCTGACATGATTTATGATGGAGGCTCGTTCGAGACTGCGTTTCTCGCCGACATATCCAATGCCAGGCATTCGATAGTTATTGCCTGTCCCATGATTAGAATCTACCGCAATCCTGTTATCATACAGAAGCTCATGGAACAGCAGACCAACGGGGTGAGCATTTATGTCCATATCAAGAGGGAAGGATATGACGAAGAGAGGTACAAGGAAGTTGGCGGAACCTATTCTGTCAACGATACGCAGACTATCCAATGTGCCATCATAGACAAATCCATTTGTTGGTATGGTGATGTCAATTTCCTTGGCTATCACGCCGCAGACAACACTGTTATGAGAATAGCTGATGCGAAGGTGGCAGGTGAGCTGTTGGATATGATGAGCAACAAATAAAGATTATTATGATGGACAACAATGAAATCGACAACAAGATTGTCATATATCAGACAGAGGATGGCAGAACTCAGCTTGATGTGAAGTTGGAGAATGAGACCGTGTGGCTGACACAAGCACAGTTGGTACAGTTATTTGATTCCAGCAAAGCCAATGTCAGTGAGCATATCAAGCATATTTATGAAGATGGCGAATTGGACGCTGACTCAACTGTTCGGAAATTCCGAACTGTTCAAACTGAGGGCAAGAGGCAGGTTGGTCGTAATGTAACCTATTACAACCTTGACCTTATTATTTCACTTGGGCATAATAGCATTCTCACAGACTCACATATATGATAATATGAGTCTGTGAGAATATGACTTTTACTTCGTTCTTGCTATCTCCGCTTTGTGTTCTTCAAGAAACAGTTTCAAGATGGCATTGAAGAGGTGCTTGACAGGAACAGGCTTGCCGCGTTTAAGGTTGAGCATCTCAATCTTGTTGCAGATGTCAGCATCCAGCCATACCTGCTTCTCTTTTGGCTTCTTCGCTTTCGACGCAGCTGCTGTCTGCCATAGCTGCTCAAGACTGCCAGTTTGAAGGCTTGAGTCATCAGTGGTCGGCTGTCGCACTGGCGATGGAACAGGTTCCTTCTTGGTGCTCTGCATAGTGGATTCAACTTTCTTGCATTTCTTTTTGGCAGCAGGCTCCGATTTGAGCTTGGGCTCAGACTTCGTTCGCGAAACGACAACATCTGCTTTCGTAGGCTTTCTTGCCTGCTCGGTCGTAGAGATCGCATTACTTTTCTCTTCTTTCTTGTCCCACTTCTTCATTCTTTCGATGAAGTTATCCATATCGGTATTGTCAAAATTCCCCGATATTTCACTGAAATTTGTTTTTGTTTGCATGATAAGTTTTTATTTGGTTTGTACTATAGTTACTATCTCTTACATTGACAAGCCACCCTTGAAACGACGCTCGTCATCAATATCGTCCCAGCGGTTGCGTCGGCCACCAACCTCGAACTCACGGTTGAAGCCGTTGCCGCTATTGTGTGAGAGGGCAGTCATCAGTTTCAGAATCGGTTGGACGTGCTGACTAGCAAACGCTATGATCTTGTTCGGCACATCATCTTTACTTGCATAGCTTGGGCACAAGCCAACGCTGTCGTATTGGAGGTTCCTCACGATGGCATTTGCTTCCTCACGGGCAACATGCTCCTTGAACAAGCGCACCTTGGCCTCTTTGAACTCCGCCTCGTTGCCTTCGAGTCTGTTCATCAGCCGGCTCTCCTGCTCTGTGAGGTCGTAATGAATGGTGCTGACGTTGCTGTCGAATGCCAGGTGCCACAATCCGTTCATCCGCTTATAACATCTGACGCTTCCTTCCGGCAACTCTAAAGTCTGACCACCCTCCTTGACATACGCATCGGCCAACAGTCGGCGGTAGGACTCATAAATCTCCTTATAGAAGTAGAACACGGCGAGTCGGATAGCGATGTCGTCATGAGCCTCCGTCGGTGCCTTGCAATACCATTCTGTCTGGTTATCGGTGATGGCATGGTCGTATGTCTTACCGTCCAGCACCATGCGGACAATGTTCTTGCCATTCACGGAGCAAGCCCTTGCCTTGAACATAGGCCGATAAATGTCCAGTGAGCTGTCAGGGCGGTAGATTGTAGCCTTGACTGTTTCCTTGGGCATCTCGTTTCCTTTGCTAGTATATGCCTGGCTACTATTGTTGGATGATGGTTTTGTGGCAGTGCAGTCTTGACTTATCCCTGTGTCAGATGCACTCGTCTCTTTGACTCTATCCGAGTCTGAACCATAGGTTCCAGCGTATGAGTGTCTGTTGCTCCACTGGTCAGCCCATTTTGGAATGTTACTTTGCTCAACTCCCCTATTTGACCATGTCGTCAACTTGACATTATCTGCAAGGGTAGCCTTTGGAGACGATTCCACTTTCTCCACATGCTTGGTCTTCTTTCGAGTAGCTTTCGCCTCCTGTGCAGCCTTCCACTCCGTGATGCCTATGATGTCAGCGAGTTTCATCACCTCACTGCCGTTGAGCGCCACCTTGTTATTATGGTCAACAATGCCATAGCCGCGGACAATACCGTTTTTGTCTTTCTGAAAATGGACTGCTATGCCGAACTTGCTGCGGAGCTCGTCGATGAACCATTGCATCTGATACTGCTCCAGCTTGGAGAGCAGCTTGCCTTTGGCATCGGTCAGCTTCTTGATTTCGGAAAGTATCTTGACCTTCTTGCGCTTCATCAGTTCTTTCTTGGTCTGGGCACGTTCTTTCTCTTTGCCTTCCGATTCCATCTTTTGGTCATCAGCACTATAAGGGGCCTGCTTCAGGCTCAACTCTCTGTACTTGATGATGATGGCCTTTAAGCGTTTGGCGGTTTCCTCCCGTCGCGCTATGTCGCGCTTATCAGCCTTTACCTCGGCAATCCTTGTGTCAATGTCGCTGCGCCGGACTCTGATGGCCTCAACGCCACCATGATAGAACGACAGCACACCGCTGCCCTCTTTCGACTCGCTGGCCTTATAGTGGAACCCACGGGCAATGTTCGTCAGCTGTCCCTCGGTCGTAAAACTGTACTCAAACATCCGTCCGATGTCATTTTGCTGGTCCTCTTTGACAACGCGGTTGAGCGCGGCATTGAATCTGTGGTAGTCGTAGTGATCGGAAATCAGCCGGCCCTTGGCCGTCACCCTCGTCGTGAGAATATGCACGTGGTTGTTCTCCGTGTCATGGTGGAAGTAGATGAAATACGGTTGCTTGCCCATGCCATACTCTCGCATCACAGCATGTGCGATGCCGACAAGCTGCTCTTTGTTCTTCTCCTGTCCTTTGCAGGAAAGGGCGAGGTGCACCTGCCATTGTGTTGACCTCGTGTTGCCATAGGTCTGCGATCGGCTTTGCAGATACCGCTCCACTTCTTTGCTGCAATCGATGCCCACGGCATGAAGTGTGTGCAGGGTATGCAGAAAATTGCCGTCGATATTGGCATGGCCGGCAAGCTCAGCCACTCCTGCCAATACTTTCTTCTCGTTGTATGCCGCCCCGGGGAACACGCCGCCGTGGACGGGATCTATCTTCTTTATGATCATAACTTCATTCTATTTTGTGTTGACCGCACTGTGGTCATTGGATGACCGCAGCTTGGTCATGTGATGACCACGGCCTGGTCATTGGATGACCACAGCCTGGTCAGACTATGATTGCTTGTTGGTAAAATGTTCTCTCACCTTTTTCCAGATGTTGGCGTGACAGTGCGGTTGGCGTTCAGCGCCTTTCGGATGTCCTCCAAAGCATCTGCCACCCTGCAGGTAATGGGCGACGGGCTGGAAATCGACTGGGCATTGACATGGCGCGCCAGCTGGTTGATGTTGTTGCCGATATGGTTCAATTCCTTGTTCTGGCTCATGTAATCCTCGTGGATGGTTGCCAACAACCTTGAAACCTATTCCCCTAAAAGTGTAAAACTATTTTCTAAGGTGTCATAGTTAACGTTGTCACCTTCACCACTGAAATCACAGTGATAAAGTGAGTAGCGGAACATGTCGCTCATGTTGCCGTCAAAGTGCTTATTGGCCGTTGTCTTCGCCAAGTTCTTCACCGTGGAGTCCACACGAAACTGTATGAACTCCGATTTGTTTTGTGTACTTTTCTTCATAGTATCATCAGGTTTGGTTTATATACAAAGTGATAAAGTAAGCGAGTTTCGAGCGCACCGTATCCCATCCCCTCGCGGGTGGGCAAGTTGCCGTTGTAGTGACAAACGGCATAACTTGCCCCGTCAACTTTCCAAAAAGTCTCCATCGATTTAGTGATAAAGTGATACGCCATAGTCCTTACAGATTTTGAAGAAGGTGGCAATCGTTATGCTGCCGTTACCCTTCTGTAGATTGTCAAATTTTCGGTCGGCCTCACGATGGTCGTACTTCTCATTCTGGCTGCTGCACAAGTGAAAGAATAGTCTGCCATTCTCACCAAGGCTGGCAAGGGCAAAACCCACCTTCATCCAGCTGTCATAGGTAGAGGTGATGTCGATGCCCCGCTCTGCAATCAACTTGCAGTATTGTGCTACTTGTCCGATAATATTACTTCTGCTATTGGAGGTTATGTTCGCAACAAAGGAGGGTTTCGGACGTTCAATGACCTTCACCTTATTATATACGAGCGCATGCTCATTGACGTATGGATGGTCGTCGAGGCTCTTTGTTCTGAGTCGGCAGATGTCTGAGCAGTTGCGGTCGAGGGTGATGCCCATCTGTGAGAAGTCCTCAGACAACTGCAGGAAATGGCCTTTGTGGCACGACGGATACTTGATGGGTATAAGCAGGAACAGTCCATTGCCGCTCACGCTTAGACTTGCGTAGGCAATCTGCTGTATCGCAGCCAACTGGCATTTCAGTTGCTCCCAGTCTTTGATGTTCGGATTGTCCTGCCCGTCGATGTCAAGACAGATGAAGCCGGAATGATCCTTGAGATTCTTGCCACTGCGTGTCGGCTCAAACATTCCGCTGATGGTGGCGCATGGAAGTTGCCGTTTGAGAGCGGAGCGCACTGCCTTGTCCTCCGTGGCACGGATTCTTGTTATCTCCTCACGGCAATCGCCTCCGAAAAGAAATTCAGAAAGAAGCTGTCTCTTGCCCACATTGTCGTAGGCGTTGTTATAGACCGTAATGGTCTTGTCAAATATAGATCTGTTCATATTGTTTTTCTTTGATTGTTATCGATGAAATTACACTCACTTCCCTTGTAAGTGCCCTTGTTTACTGGCTTTCTTTTGGTGTGTAACTGTAACTGTGTAACCATGGCCGTCGGAAGTTCCTCCACTCCAAACGCATAGTCACGTGAGGTTACGGGGTTACAGTTTACGCTATTGTTAATTGTTTTGTTCATAGGCGGTTGTAGAGTTTTTAGGTGTAACCACGGTATCACCGTCCAGGCCTTCAGATGAGGAAACTGGCTTATTGGTTTTAGGCAGGTACTTGTACAGTTGCTCGCGAGTCATGCCACAGCCTTCAGCGAACTTCGTCTTGTTCGTGATGGGATGAAAGCGGTTTAGTGTGCGGATGGCATCGCCAAGGGTAATCTGCCGCGAACTGTCCTGGATTTGCATCATCCCGCGCACTTTTTCTGCCCATCCCTCAAAGACATGCATACACCGGATAGAGTATTCTACCGCCTTGGCCGTGATGACAGGCTGGCAAGGCATGTTGTTGACAAAGTGGTCGCCCATTTCCGCCTTAGGTACATTGCCGAAGAACTCAATCTCATCACCATGCAGCAGCGTTGCCAAAGCCGCCCACTTTTCAAGGTAGATGAACAGCTTGTCGCGCACCTCGTCCATGTAGACATCGTTTCCCTCGCACTTCTTCATCCTTATCTCACGGAAGTAGTCGTTGAGCAGCAGCTGCGCCTCGTCATCAAAGGTGAATGTCATCGGCGCGATGTTGTGGTATTTCACGATGAGCTGCTCCCAATAGTCAAGCACCGTTTGATTGATACCCACTAACGAACGCTCCAGTGTGATCCTTATCTCGGGTGCGACAAAAAGCCAACGATAGTTGAAACCGCTGTTGATCATCTGCTCCTTACCCAGTATGGACGGCAGGATGCCCGGCTGTATGCCCCCGACAACCGTCAGATACGGCTTGGGGATGATCAGCGGCTCGTCGCCAGCGCGGATGATGGAGATATGCTCGTTGGTGAAGATGGAGAGAAAATCAGGTATGCCGCCGCTGCCATTGCTGTAACGTCCTCCCAAATCCTCGATGAATCCCACAAGCTCGTCACGGCGGGCGAACAGTCCGTGTGGGTTCCATGCCAGCATCTTGTTGATGGCCTCCGGCGTCGGATTGGAGACGTAAAGAATCTGTGGATTGGGAATGTTTGCAGTGTCCTTCAGTTCCATGCATCGCTGTTTCTCCTCCTTGTAGGCAAGGTGCATCTGCAAACTGATGTTCTCCAAGGGCTTTACCAACAGGCTCACCGGTTGCGTCTTGTTGCTTCCCGGAGGAGCCACGTGGCAGACGTTGACGTTGAGCATGTTGGTGTACTTGCCGTCATAGACCTGCACTTTTGTTCCCACTGCTCCTGCAACCACGGCGAACATCGTCGAGATGACGACGTCCTCAGAACAGTCCATCACCTGCGCGATGATGTCGGCAATCTCCGACACCTCCGCCATTAGATAGTCTGTCGGCAGTTCATGGACGGGCTTGTCCATGAGTGCCTCGGGACGGATAACGACATCGTTGACATGGGCTTTTGCGTTGCAGCCTACTGTTGTATCCGCTTCACAATTAACGATTGCATCCGTTTCTTCAATGTTTACGATTTCCGCCGTCTCAACCTTTGAGCTGTTAACAGAGGAATTGTCCGATGCCAGACTTTCTTGTTTTTCATTCTTTCCGGTATCTTCTGACACGGAAGCAGCGGGCGGAACAGGGTCCGCACCATAAATATACCGCTTCGCTTCCGTGTCATAGACACCATTAATGCCGTTTATTAGTTCCATAGTCTTTAGGTATTAAGGTTAGTAGCTCCACCGGCTTTGGCAGACGCGGCAAGCTTCAGTGCCAAGTCTGCGTCCAGAATGATTTTACGGCCCACCTGCGTGATGGCACCGTCAATGACGCCGCTGCGCTTGATGCGGTTGGCCGTGGGGACACTGCACCCGAAGGTCTCGGCGATGCCCTTGATGCCGTAAACAAGACGGCGTGGCTTTGCCGATTCCTCATCTGAGGATGCTTTGTTGCCTTGCCCATTGAGCAGGGACAGGTTACTTACAAGGAAAGCGAGCTGCTCTCCGGTCATCATGCAGACGGGAGTCTGCAATAAAGTCTCAAAGGAAAATACGTTGTTCATGATGTTAGTTGTTGATTTGATTTCGCTGCAAAGATAATATGCTTTTTTCGGCTTCTTGGTACAACGAAAATCACTTTAATTTTTTGTACCAACGATTAGAATGTCATTGAGCCTCTATACGTAAAATTATGGCAACAAAAAAAGCAACGGAGTCTCTGTGAGTCCATTGCTTTTCCCTCTTATGTAAATAGTGTATAGTCAGCTGTCATGAATCCCCGACATTGCAGTTGAGGAAGACCTCCTTCCATTCCTCTATCGTCTTCTTCGCTTTCCTCATACTGCTTTTATCCTCATTCAGAATGCCGGTCATACTGTTGATTTCGCTATAGCGTCTTTGCGCTTTCTGATAGGTGTAGTTTTTTCCGAATCTCCTGTTGACAGCATCAACAAAAGTAGAGAAAGGATAATGCCTCTTTATACATCCTGACCGCTCAAGGGCGATGAGCAGATAGGCCATTGAGATAGACTCGTCATGCTCTTTGGTGAATTGCTCTATGGCCAACATGATTTCTCCATGCGTGTCGTCTTTCAGCAAATCTTCCAATGACACGATGTCCTTTTTCAGCCCATGGTTGTCCTCGGCATAGCGCAGCGCATTTGCCACTTCTTTCCACAAGTCATCACTGTCCGTCTCGTCCATTACCTCCTTCCATGAGCTCTTATCATTAATGCCAATGTCAGTAGAGGAAGTTACGAAATTGCTGATGATGCCGCTGAATATTCCGAGACCCGGATAACCGGCCTCGCCTGTCAGCAGTATGGACGGCATCAACTTTGCCACTTTCTGCAGTTCCTTGTCCTTGAGAATGTAATAGTAGGCGAAGATTGCCGTCTCATCCTTTTCTTCACGGACTATCTTCCTCAGGTTGTCGAACATCGTTGGGATGTTTACGCCTAACGCAATGTACAGGAACTTTATGCAGTTGTTCATGGCAGTCATGTATTCTTCCTTTTCCTCTTCTGTTTCGAACATAAAGGACAAAGTGTCGATTAACGATTGCCGCATCATCGGCGGAATACTGTTTTTCAGCTTCTCGTATTCCTCCATGTCCAGATAAATCCCATCGAAAGGCTCCTCTTTCTCATCTGTTACTGATACGTCTCCGTCATAACTGACAGCAACAGTTCTACCATTAATGACACACTCCTTGGCAAGGTCGTCATAGTCTTTGACAAAGTATGTGCCTTCTATGTCCTCTCCATTGCCATCTCCGAAAAAGACACGGAAGGCGGTTTCAAGCATCAATCTGCAATCTTGTGGAATGCACCGCCACATCAAGGTACACAACTTCTCCATTCCCGGTGCTCCTCCGTCCAAAGAGGTACCCTCTATTTGCTTTACGAAGGCAGCATACTCATTCTTCCTCCCTGCCATCTCCGCATTCACAAATGCTATGGCTTCATCTCTCCTCAGTCTGATAATCTCCCTTTCCTTTCTGTCCATTTCTGATTAAGTCTGTTGCTTCATACTAAAAAAGTCGGCTCTTTGCAGGGGCGGCTCTATTCTTATCGTCCACAAAAATAATGATTTGCTTTCAATTTCTCAAAATGAAACAATGATAACTTTTTGTCTGTTAGGATATTTTAGAGTTTCTATGTGGTCTGTTAAGACCTCTGCATGGTCTGTAAGTGGTCTGAGGGAAAATGAATTGGCGTATACCAAATCTTTATAGCATAATCAAGATACAAGATTTCTTTAGCTCTCTCATAGGCTTTCTCATAGGCTTTCTGAACCCTAATGATAAAAAAGATACATTTTCTTTTTTTGATTTGAATCAATTTATGTAAATTTGCATGAGCATAAAAGAACAATAGTCGTATGAGTACTCGCTTTTTTACTAACAAGAACGGAAACACGCTTATAAGAAAGTTTGAAGGCGTGCTGACCAACAACCCTATGGTTAAGAACTTAGATGCAGTTGTTGGCTTTCTGCGTTCGTCGGGCTATTTCCAATTGCGTCCATTCCTGAATAACATAGATAAGGTAAGAATCTTGATTGGTATTGATGTAGACAAGTTTATTGCTGATGCAGCCAATCGTGGCATTTTATTTTTCGGAGATCCGGAAGGAGTAAAGGAAGAATACCTAAATCAATACAAAAGAGATATAGAGAATGCGAATTATTCTAAGGATGCAGAAGACGGCATTATGCAGATGCTGCAGGATATCTTAGATGGAAAGCTTGAACTTCGTGCCCATCCGAGTAAGAAGATTCATGCTAAGATATACATTCTTTATCCTCACGACTTTAACGAGAATACACTTAATGCTGCGGTCATTACAGGCTCGAGCAACTTGTCTGGTTATGGCCTTGGTACATCAGAGGACAAGCAATATGAGTTCAATGTCCTGCTTCATGACAACGAGGACGTGCAGTTCGCTATGAAAGAATTCAACGAACTTTGGGAAGAAGCAAAGGACTGCCCTATAGAAGCGACAGATATCAGAAAAGCTTTGGACACAACCTATTTGAAAGGTGATGTCACCCCATACGAATTGTACATAAAGCTGCTCATCGAATACTTTGGTGACAGAGTGAAACGTGAGGATGGAGATGATCCATGCGAAATGCCTGAGGGTTATAAGAAATACGACTATCAGATAGATGCCGTAAACGATGGCTATCAGAAGCTGTTGCGCAACGATGGATTCTTCTTGGCAGATGTAGTTGGTCTTGGTAAGACTGTCATAGCTACAATGATAGCCAAAAAGTTCCTTATTGAGAACGGGCGTGAGAATACAAAGATTCTTGTGGTATATCCCCCTGCTGTAGAGCAGAACTGGAAAACGACATTCCATGACTTCGGCATCGACAAATACACTAAGTTTGTCAGCAATGGGAGTCTTGACAAAGTACTTGATATAGAGAACTACAACTATTGGAATGCTGAGGAATACGATTTGGTATTAGTAGACGAGGCTCACAAATTCCGCAATCACACGGCAGGTGCTTTCAACAAACTACAGGAAATCTGTAAGATGCCACGCATGAACGTCGGAAATATCGAAGGTTACAAGAAAAAGGTGATCCTCATCTCTGCAACCCCGATGAATAATACCCCGATGGACATATACACCGAACTGCTGCTGTTTCAGGACCCACGTCGGTGCACAATTGATGGAATTAGTAATCTGACTTCGTTTTTTGCACCACTTAACAAACAATTCAAGGCTCTGAAGAGAGACCCGAATTATAACCTTGAAGAATATCGCAAATTGGCCGAGAAAGTGCGCGAAAAAGTCATCAAACCGGTTTCGGTGCGCCGTACTCGCTCCGACATTGAGAGCATACCACGCTACAATAGTGATATCAATGGCTTCCCTAAAGTAGAACGGCCTAAAGAGAACCGATATGAGCTTAACGACCACCTTGCCGACTTGTTCGAGAAGACAGTGGATCATCTGATAAAGGATGTAATCTATTCTAGATATCAGGCTATAGCTGGGCTAAAACCGGAGGTGTCGGAAGGACTGTATGACAATGCAGAACTGATATCAATGTCATTGGCCAACATACGTAAGACTGGACTTGTAAAACGTCTTGAAAGCAGTTTCTATGCTTTTAAGGTCTCACTTGAACGTTTCTGGCAAGCCAATCAGAACATGATTGACATGTTTGCAAAAGGCAAAGTGTTTATTGCGCCTGACTTGGACATTAATCATTTGTATGATCTCGGGCTGTCTGATGAGGAAATTGAACAAAAGCTAAACGAAAAGGCGGAGGATAACCCTAAAAATAAAGTCTTTGCACCAGATGATTTCAGACCTGAGTTCTTGGATTGGCTTAAAAACGATCAAAAGGTTATAGATCAAATGGTAGCCGACTGGAAAGATGTCACAGATAAGGACGACTCCAAGTTTGATACATTCAGTGATCTTCTGAAACATGAGCTGTTTAACAAGGATATCAATCCCGAAGGAAAGCTTGTAGTCTTTTCAGAATCTCTGGATACTGTGGAATACCTGCAGAAACGAATCGACCGTGATGACGTTTTGGTAATTTCGGCTGATAATCGTGCAAAAGAATTCAAAACCATACGTGAGAATTTTGATGCTAACTACACAAATAAAAAGAATGACTATAATATTATATTGACCACCGATGCACTTGCCGAGGGTGTCAACCTACATCGTTCCAACGTGATAGTCAACTATGATACACCGTGGAATTCCACAAAGCTCATGCAGCGCATAGGACGTGTAAATCGTATAGGATCAGTATCTAAACACATCTACAACTATGTGTTCTATCCCTCTCGGCAGGGCGACAAGGAAATAAAGCTCAACCGCACAGCACTGTCTAAGATACAAACATTTCAAACCACATTTGGTGAGGATAATCAGATATACTCAACGAAGGAGGTCCTTGACACCTTCGACAAATTGTTTGATGAACATGCATCAGCTGAGGATGTAAACGAGGAGATGCTGTTCTATGAAGAGTTGCGAAATTTATACCTCAACGATCGCCGAGCGTATAACCGCATAAGCCGGCTGTCGCTCCGAAGCCGTTGCGGGCGAGAGCCAATAACATATAATGGTATAAAACTAAGCAATGACACTTTGGTGTTTTTGAAAACAAATATTCGTAAAGTTTTTTATCGGGTCTCCGATTCGTCGACAACAGAACTGTCTGCCAACGAGGCTTTCCATTTCTTTAAGGCTGATAAGATCGAGCCCTCGGTAGAAAGAATAGAGCAACACCATAAACATGTAGAGAAAGCCTGCAAGGCGTTCAGAAAAGCGGTCAACCAGCAGATTGCGAGTGATGATCTGGTAGAGACATCCCAGCAAAACGCACTTGGTGCTCAAGTTGCAACGGCGGTGGCATTGATTAATTCCTTCTTGAATGAAGTGCAAGATGCCAGTGTGCGATTACAAATAGCACAATTGCAATCTCTTGCCCGTGATGGTGTCATTACTGATATCCCCAAGCGGTTGCAACGCATGAGCAAGCAACTGCGCCGTGGTACACTATCACATGACGAAGCGCTGGATGAAATTGTCACGATGGCAAAAAAATACAACGACTATTTTGTTGCTGAGGAGGAACGACGCTCTCGGCCTGAATCCGCTCCACAAATTATTTTGTCAGAATCTTTCAGATAATAAGCTATGGATTATAAAGAAATATTAGAAGAAAAATATAACCGCTCAGCATGGATAACCATGCTGCGAGATATATTCCGTCAAAACGTGGTGTTCTTTGCAACACCTGCTCCAGTTGCTGTAAACAGCGATGTTGCCAACCAAGCGTATTATCTTGGTAAGATTACTCTTACTGACAATCAGCAGATAGCTATTTATGAGGTACAGCTTACTCAACACATTCAGATAGAACGTAACAAGGCTACTTTGCGTAATCTTCTTGTCAAAGAATGGCGCAACAGTGGCTTTGCCGGGGCTTTTATGTTGTGCTATCGTAGCGATGAGAGTGTACTTCGTTTCTCGTATGTCAGCGAGAATTATCGCTTCGATGAAAACCAACAGTATAAAAAGTTCGCTACAGACACAAAACGATACACCTATCTCTTGGGAGAAGGAAGAGCCTGCCGTACTGCCAACGAGAGATTTGTGCAGTTGCGTGACAGTAGCCAGACGCTTGATGATGTAACGAAGGCTTTCTCTGTGGAGGTACTGACCAAACAATTCTACAATGAGTTGTTCGACTGGTACAGTTGGGCGGTGAGCGACGAGTCGGGCGTCTACTTTCCGAATAATGTCAATACTGAGACCGACGACCGCGAAAATATTGAGACGAAGGTTATACGGCTCATTACCCGAATAATGTTTGTGTGGTTTATCAAGCAAAAAGACTTGGTGCCCAGCAAGCTCTTTGACGTTGAGTTCCTAAAGGGAGTCTTAAAAGATTTCAATCCGCAGGATGCTGCCAATGGCAACTACTACAATGCAATCTTACAAAATCTCTTTTTTGCTACGCTCAATCGTGCTATTGTGGACGAAGATGGGAACAAGCGCCGGTTTGCCTCTCTGAAGGGGCATCGCGATATCAAGAATCTTTATCGCTATGCCGAGATGTTCAGTATATCCGAACAAGAGGTCATAGATATGTTTTCTTCCGTGCCATTCCTCAATGGCGGGCTTTTCGAATGCCTTGACAAGACAAAGCGCATTGATGGTGTTGAAGTGGCATACAATTACGATGGATTCAGTCGCAACGACAAACGTTTTGCCAATGGACGTTATCGCAACCGCGCGTTCATCCCAAATAACCTGTTCTTTGACCCGCAAAGAGGATTGTTCTCAATTCTGGGTCGTTATAATTTCACTATTGAGGAAAATACGCCCGATGACCAGCAAGTGGCTCTTGATCCGGAACTGTTGGGAAAGGTATTCGAAAATCTTTTAGGAGCTTATAACCCTGAGACACGTGAGACCGCACGCAATCAGAGTGGATCTTTCTATACACCCCGGGAGATTGTCAACTTTATGGTGGACGAGAGTCTGATCTACTACCTCGGTGACAATGAGACTGTGCGCTCTGTTTTTGAGGACGACTTCGAACCCAGGGAGGACGAAGCAGACAAGTACAAAGAAATTACCCGAAGACTGAAGGCAATCAAAGTTCTTGACCCGGCTTGTGGTTCGGGCGCTTTCCCTATGGGAATGCTCAATCGCATCGTTGACATTCTACAGAAGTTGAATGCAGAAGATGATATATACCAGCTAAAACTGCATGTTATTGAGAACTGTATCTATGGTAGCGACATTCAGAGTATTGCAGCCCAAATAACCAAGTTGCGCTTCTTTATCTCCTTGATATGCGACTGCGACAAAGACCCGTCGAAGCCAAACTTCGGTATGCCTACACTGCCAAACTTGGAGACAAAGTTTGTATCCTCTGACTCGCTTGTCAAAATCAAGAAAGTAAATATGCACAATCTTTTCGAGGATCCGCGCATAGAAGAAACAAAAAACAAACTGAAAGAAATCCGCCACGAACATTTCAATGCAAAGACGGCAAGCAGAAAATCTTCTTTACGCAAAGAAGACGACCGGCTGCGTCTTCTTTTGGCTCAACTGCTGAAAGGCAGTGAGGTGAAGCTGGCAGATGCCATTCAACTTGCTAAATGGAATCCATATGATCAAAATGAGGTCTCCCCGTTCTTTGATCCTGAATGGATGTTCGGTGTCAAGGACGGGTTCGATATCGTCATAGGCAATCCGCCATACGTGCAACTACAAAACAATGGTGGAGCATTGGCGCAAAAATATGAGGAACAGGAGTATAAGACATTCGCCCGTACAGGCGATGAGTACTGCCTTTTCTATGAGCGGGGCTGGCAGCTTCTTAAGGATGGTGGACATCTGTGCTTCATTACGTCCAACAAGTGGATGCGTGCAGGGTATGGAGAAAAGACGCGTGCCTTTTTTGCCAAAAACACGAACCCCATTTTGCTCATCGATTTCGCAGGAGTAAAAATATTTGAGAGTGCCACCGTTGACACAAACATTCTGCTCTTCGGAAAAGAAAAGAATCAGAAAAAGACAATCTGTGCTGTTACAAACAAAGAGAATAAGGATAGTGTAAAGAAATTGAGCAATTTTGTTCAGCAACAGCATACCGTCAATGCCTTTGCCTCTTCTGATTCTTGGGTCATACTGTCTCCAATAGAGCAGAGCATCAAGCAGAAGATAGAGGCAGTAGGCGTGCCTCTGAAAGACTGGGATATTCAGATCAACTATGGCATTAAGACTGGTTGTAACGAAGCATTTATCATCACTACCGATAAACGCAACGAAATCCTCGCCAACTGCAAGGACGAGGCAGAGCGCAAGCGCACGGAGGAGCTAATACGACCGATTTTGCGTGGCAGGGATATAAAGAGATATGGATATAACTGGGCTAATCTTTACCTGATTGCCACATTCCCAGCTCGTCATTATGATATCGAACAGTATCCAGCAGTTAAATCGTATCTACTTAGTTATGCTGAGGATTACCTACGTAAAAACGGTTGTGAGAAAGTAGCGGATAATTATCTTGCAGATTACTGTAAGCAAAAGCTTTCTCAAACTGGAAAGTTCATCGTTATAAACGGTAAAGAGGTTATTATATGTAATAAGAAAGAAAAAGCACGCAAAAAAACATCTAATAAGTGGTTTGAGACACAGGATAGCATCAGCTATTGGGAGGATTTTGATAAGCCAAAAGTTGTATATATGGAGATTCAAACTAACAATCCAAAAGAGGGATATCCATTCCCTTGTTTTTCTTTTGATTACAAAGGTTGCATTGCACTCAATACTGCATACATAATGTGTAGTGATAAAATAGATATTAGGTACATACTTGGTGTTTTGAATTCAAAGATGGGCAACTTCTTAGTTAAACTTTATGTTACTCAATTACAAGAAAGACAATTCAGAATGCTTGCTCAATATGTAAATAAGTTTCCAATTCCAAATCCCAGTAAGGATCAACTTACGCAGGTTGCAAGTCTTGTTACTACTGAAATGAAAAATCCATCAATGGTATTAGAGCAAAAGATTGATCTTATTGATCTTATAGTCTATGATCTATTTCATTTGGATAAACAAGAACGCAAATTTATTGAGCATATTGATTTCCAATGAAATAGCGTTTTTACTTGATGTATTTAAGAGTAGGGAGGGCAGCCCTCCCTACTTACATAGCTATCAATATTCTAAATCTTACTTTCAATATAGCTTACCTCTTCGTCTGTAAAACGATAAGTTTCGTAAACGAACTTATCAACTTCTATATCTTTAGAGTGCCTTACGAAGTTTCTGACTTTGGGTACTGGAAACTTAATAAGAGATTGAATATTTAGCATAATATCCCCTGCTCCTGTTGTGTCACTATTCTTATATATGTAGTATGTTCCAACCTTACTACACAAAAATTCTAAGATTTGATCGTTGCTTTCCCCAGCTGAAATAAAGCTTGCTGGGGCTGTAAGAAAAATACCACCGTCAACAATTGCAAAAGCTAACTTTCTCCCAACTGCTTTCCAGCATATATGTGGCTGATAAAATAAGTCCATATACGCGCAGTTGCGGAGGTTATAAGGCGTGTCGCCCTTGTCGGCCCGTTTTGATATTTTATCCCAATATTTATCTAAATGCGCTTTGATAGCTGGGTAATCGTTTATGTTAACACGAGGAAGTTTTCCTTTGATGCCATTATGGGTGTTTATCAACCACAGCCCAGCCCAGTTATATCCATATCTCTTTATATCCCTGCCACGCAAAATAGGTCGTATTAGCTCCTCCGTGCGCTTGCGCTCTGCCTCGTCCTTGCAGTTGGCGAGGATTTCGTTGCGTTTATCGGTAGTGATGATAAATGCTTCGTTACAACCAGTCTTAATGCCATAGTTGATCTGAATATCCCAGTCTTTCAGAGGCACGCCTACTGCCTCTATCTTCTGCTTGATGCTCTGCTCTATTGGAGACAGTATGACCCAAGAATCAGAAGAGGTAAAGGCATTGACGGTATGCTGTTGCTGAACAAAATTGCTCCTTTAATGTCAGCCAATTTGTCTTTTATCATTCCTCGTTCAAAATAACTTGAAGGTCGATTGGCATCTATATTGATACAAGAATCTGTAGAGAGAATGGCCTTTTGATAATCTCCCATACTCATCAAGATTTTTGCTTTTAAATACGAACGTTGATAAGCTAAATCATTATCTATCTTATTAGCAGCCTCTAACGCAAGTGTATCGTTTCCCGCATTGTATAGTAAATCTGCTATAAATGCTTGATAATAAGGATTAGCATCAATATTTACGGCCCGCTGATAATAGCCCGCTGCCGCATAGAAACGCGATTGGCCTAATGCCGCATTTGCAGCAAACGCAAACCATCTTCGCTCATTTGGATATTCCCGCTGCATTACATTGAGTTTTGATAAGAGCATGTCTGTCTGCATCGGACTTAATTGATATATGACCGATATTGCTTGAGCCAAAGACTCAGAACTCTGCTCCAGCATCAGTGATTTTATGATGTCTGTTGTCACCTCATCAACATCCCCCCGAGTCTTGATCAAACACGTTGCAAGGCGGCTATAAGCATCAGCAAAAGTTGAATCCAATACAAGAGATTTTTCAAGATATCTTTTAGCTTGATCGAAATCATTCCTTTCCATTGCTATCTTAGCTGAATCAAAGTACAGTATAGCCTGGTTTTCTGTATCCGTTCTCCCATATTGGGAGACAACCTGACTCTTTAGTTTTCCTGTGTTACAGATGAGACAAAAGAGTATTAGTATAGTGTATGTTGTATATTTTTTCATAAAACTTATTTTATTAATTCATAGGCTGAACTATTGTCTTATCAAGGACGAACTGTACATATACTAAACTCATAATAATGATAGAAGTAATTGATGCTTAGTAGTAAGTTGCCAACAAATCAGAATTTATTAATGAACTATCCATAAAGGGTGCAAATAAAACCAAAGACTATTCAAGTCTGAAAGAAATAGGCACGGAATACTTCACACGAACAGTAGACCCATTCTGCTTACCAGGAATCCAATGCGGCATAGAACGAACCATGCGCATAGCCTCACGGTCAAGAGAGGGGTCTACGGAACGGGCGACCTTTACATCAGTGATAGAACCATCGCGCTCAACCACGAAGGAAACGACGACACGACCCTGGACACCATTCTTCTGAGCTACAACAGGATACTTGATGTGAGAACTCAGGTATTGCAGCAGAGCGGCATCGCCTCCAGGGAAGGACGGCATTTGATCCACTACATCGAAAACAGCATTTAAATTCTTGCCCTCTTCATCTGAATTTGCTTCAATAGGCTTTTTAGATCCGACAGGTTCATCTGCCAATTTCACAGGACGTATGGAATGTTTATCTTGTGGAATAGGACATTTATATCGATTATCGGAGACTGTGGATGAATATGCCACAGGTCTTTTTTCTTCACGAGAGACTCCGTTAATAGAATAAGAATAATCTGTAATGGTTGAGGTCCAAAAACATTCATCGCCATCTGAATTAGTCGATTTAGGGAGTAAAATAAAGTTTCCATTAGGCCCGATTACCTTATAACAGTCTATTCCTTTATCTTTAAACTCGACAAATTGACACGCTGTTGCAAGTTCATAGAACTGGTCTGCAGTAGGCAGAGTCCAGTTATCACTGATTTGTGTAGGAGCAATATTCAAATCCCAACCTCCTATGTTAAAATAGATTGTTGAAATATTACTCTTTGTCTTAATATTTAATGAATATCCGCAATCATCCAAATTAGCAAAGTTTATACAGCCTGGACA